>R14__coassemble_1478_pt1 | contig 11793 bp, 8 predicted proteins | sample R14__metabat2_low_PE_014 | metagenome-assembled genome bin R14
GTCAAGGGCAATGCGGTGGGCGCAGACTCCATCAAGCCGAAAGAATTGCTGGAGAAGATCAACAACAACACCGGATATGAAATCCTGGTGAGCAACGTTGACCCCGATGTTGCTGAGGCTGTCGCCAACCGCTTCTGGGGGGTGGCCAATGATCGCCAAGACATCCGCCAATATCCCAATGGCGCGATCGGAGAAAATGTCATCGGTAAGGTGAAATCCGATGGAGCTGGCCAATTCGGCCTCGAAGAGAAGTGGGATGCCACGTTGGGTGGTCGCGATGGCAGCTACACCGTTGAGACATCTCCGCGGGGGGAGGTCATCCCTGGCACGATGCGTGACCAGAAGGCAGTATTGGATGGGGCGGATGTCCAACTCACCCTTGATGTGGATGTGCAAGCCTTTGTCCAAGCGCAGGTACAACAGGCGAAAGATAAATCGATGGCAGAATCTGCATCGGCCGTCGTGTTGGATGCGAAGACCGCGAAGGTGTTGGCGATGGCCAACTCAGATACTGCTGATCCAACAAAGGATCTCGGTGTTCAGGCGAAGAAGAACCGAACTGTTGAGAACACGGCAGTGACTGCTCCCTTTGAACCCGGGTCGGTGGCGAAGATTATTACGGCTGCCGCCGCGATCGAAGAGGGGGTGACCACACCGGAGGAAGTGCATACGGTGCCCGGGACGATTTCGATGGCCGGGGTGAGCGTCCATGATGCGTGGGATCACGGTGACGTGCGCTATACAACAACTGGCATCTTTGGCAAGAGCTCCAACGTCGGTACCCTCCAATTGGCGCAGCGGTTGGGAGAGGATACGTACGCTCGCTACCTCGACTTGTTTGGATTGGGTCAATCCACAGGCATTGAACTGCCGACGGAGTCTGAGGGTCTGGTGCCCGAACGCAGCCAATGGTCCGGCGGCACCTTTGCCAACCTGCCCATCGGGCAGGGCATGAGCTGGACCCTCCTACAGATGGCGAGTGTCTACCAAACCATCGCCAACGGGGGTGTGCGAATTCAACCGAGGATCGTGGAATCTGTAACCACACCTACTGGAGATCCGGTGGACGATCAGATCACCGAGCCGGAGGTCACCCCCGTGATTTCACCGGAGACGGCGGCGACGCTCCTGCGGATGTTTCAATCGGTCACGCAGAATGATCCAACGGGAGTCAATTCCGGTACCGGCCCCTCGGCGGCGATTCCTGGATACCAGGTGGCAGGTAAGACCGGAACTGCCCAACAGGTAGATCCCACCACAGGTGCTTACTCCAACTCCATGTACTGGATCACCTTTGCGGGCATCGCCCCGGCCAATGATCCCCGCTTTGTGGTCGCCATCATGTTGGACAACCCGCAGCGTGGAGTCCATGGGGAAGGTGGCCAGTCGGCAGCGCCACTGTTTCACGATATTGCTGCTTGGCTCCTTGATCGTGATAACGTGCCGCTGTCAGCAGCCCCCAGTGAGATGCAGACGCTTCAGGTGCCGTAGCATGGGGGTGTGACCGACGTGAAGCATACTTACGCTCTTGATGCGCTCGCTCAGGAGTTCTCCCTCCACACCCATGGGGAGATGGCAGGGGTGGCCGTGGATTCGGTCTCCATCAGTGCTCAGGATGCCACTGCAACTGGCCTTTTTGCGGCAGTGCCCGGTACGCGCACCCACGGTGCCCGATACGCCAATACGTCTCCGGCTGCGGCGATTCTCACCGATGCAGACGGTTGGAAAATCTTGGCGGAGCGCTCTGAAACTCGTCCTGTGCTGGTGAGCGAGAATGTGCGCGCGGTACTGGGTGCAATCAGCTCGCGGGTCTACGGGGATCCCTCGCACGATCTGGTCGTCATTGGCATCACTGGTACGTCAGGGAAAACCACTACAAGCTACATGGTGGAAGCTGGTTTAACGGCCACAGGTGCGGTTGTTGGGTTGATTGGGACAACCGGGACGCGAGTGAATGGGCGGCCAATTCCCACCCGTCTGACCACCCCAGAAGCCCCCGTTCTCCATTCCCTGTTTGCGGAAATGAAAGCCTCTGGTGTCACTCATGTGGTGATGGAGGTCTCCTCCCATGCGTTGGCCCTGGGGAGAGTTGGTGGCACAGATTTTGATATCGCCCTGTTTACCAACCTGTCACAGGATCACCTTGACTTTCACCCCACTATGGAGGACTACTTCACCACAAAGAGTGCGCTCTTCGTTCCCGGCTCACCAGTCCGCGCTGGTCAGTCCATTATCTGTATCGATGACGAGTGGGGGCAGGCGTTGACCAGGCTGGCTGGTCCAGCTGCCCAGACTGTTTCCACAAATGGGGCGGCGGCGACATATATGGCCACATCTGTGACCAGTACCGACGAAGGTGTACAAGACTTTGTGGTTCGCGGACCGAATGCTGCCACCTATCCTGTCCATCTGCCCATGCCCGGACGGTTCAACACTGCAAATGCAACTCTCGCCATAGCTGCGGGCCTCGCCGTCGGGGCGGATGCCTCCACGTTTATTGACGGACTAAAAAACGTGACAGTGCCGGGAAGAATGGAAAAGATCGGCAATGATGTGGGCATTGTCGCTGTTGTTGACTACGCCCACAAGCCGGCGGCAGTCCAGGCGATGCTCAAGGCGGTTCGCGACGATGTGACAGGAGCGATCGCCGTGGTCATCGGGGCTGGTGGGGATCGCGATCACGGGAAGCGTGAGTTGATGGGGGCGGCTGCAGCTGAAGTGGCCGATGTGGTCATCGTCACCGATGACAACCCACGCAGCGAGGATCCTGCCGACATCCGTGCCCATGTCTTAGCTGGGGCGCGTGAGTACATTGCTGCTCATTCAGCGCGGCGCAGCGTGCAGCTGATTGAAGAGGCAGATCGCAGTGAGGCGATTGCTCGGGCTGTGGCGTGGGCACATCCAGGCGATGCCGTGATCGTCGCGGGCAAGGGCCATGAGCAGGGCCAAATCGTCGGCGATACGGTGCGCGACTTTGACGATCGGGTAGAGCTTCGTCGGGCATTGGCTTGGCGTGAGAAAGAGGATGCTCAATCATGATGTCTTTTACTCTGGCAGAGGTTGCCCAAGCAGTTGGAGGTGAACTTGTCGATGGGGCCGATCCGACCACTTGCGTAACTGGCAATGTGGAGTTTGACTCTCGGAAGATCACCCCAGGCTCCCTGTTCATCTGTCTTCCCGGTGTGCGTGTCGACGGCCATGACTTTGCTGAGACTGCCGTTGCACAAGGGGCGGTTGCTGTCATTGAGGCACACCGCACCGGTGTGCCTGGCATTGTTGTGCCACCAGTTTCTTCTGGTCTGGACCCTCATGCCTACGTTTTGGCCGGTGACACAACAGGGGAGGGGGCAGCAGTGTTGTCTGCCCTGGGACAGCTGGCACGGTTCAATACGCTCCACGGTGTGGATAACTACGGGCTGACCGTGATTGGAATTACGGGGTCAGCTGGAAAGACATCAACCAAGGACATGGTGGCCAGCATGGTCTCCAACCGCGGTGCCACGATTGCCCCACCCGGGTCATTTAACAATGAGCTTGGCCACCCCTACACGGCGCTCAAGGCCGACGAGCATACCCGGTTCCTCGTTCTCGAGTTGTCAGCTCGGTCGGTCGGTAACATCGCTCACCTGGCTCATGTCGCGCCACCACTGATTGGTGTTGAGCTCAACGTTGGTACCGCCCATCTTGGTGAATTTGGCTCGCAGGAGGTCATCGCCCAGGCCAAGGGAGAATTGGTGGAGGCACTACCGCCATCAGGGACGGCGATCCTCAACGCAGATGATCCCTTCGTCCGGCAGATGAGCGAACGCACAGATGCGCGCATCCTCACCTTTGGCACTACGTCGAGTTCCCTCACAGTCACCGCTCGTGATATTCAGCTCGATGAGGTCGCCCGTCCTCGTTTTCTCCTGCACATTGCCGATGAACCACCACAGCCAGTACAGCTCGGTGTGTTTGGCCGCCATCAGGTGTCCAATGCTTTGGCGGCGGCGGCCGTCGGCCATGCAATCGGAATGACTGCTCCTGAGATCGCAACAGCTCTCAGCGATCACGTCGCGCAGTCTGCCTACCGGATGGAAGTTGAAACACGCGGCGACTCGGTCACCATCATTAATGACTCATACAATGCCAATCCTGACTCTATGCGGGCCGGGCTGGATGCACTTGCCTACACCGCAAGTGGGCGGCCTGGCGCGACCACCTGGGCGGTGTTGGGGCGCATGGGAGAGCTCGGGGAGGACACTCTCAGCGCTCATGCTCGCCTGGGCGATGAACTGGCTGATCGCAACATCGATCGGCTTGTTACGGTTGGGGTCAACGAGGAGATGGAAGCGTTGGCCACAGCAGCGAAGCGGCGCGGTATTTCAGTGCAGGAGAGCCCCAGCACGGATGCGGCCGCTGACTATGTGGCAACCCAGTTGAAGCCCGGGGATGTGGTACTGGTGAAGGCATCAAATGCTGATCGCCTGTGGAAAGTTGCTGAACACCTACTTGATGAAGGGAGCGCCCACTGATGACGCAGATTATTCTCTCCGGTGTGGTGGCGTTTCTCGTCGCTATATTCTTAACACCAGTTTTGATCAAGCGATTCTCCGCAGAGGGCATCGGCCAAGAGATCCGAGAAGAAGGCCCGCAATCTCATCAGCGCAAGCGTGGAACCCCGACGATGGGCGGGATCGCGATTCTCGCCGGAATTGTTGTTGCCTATATCGCGGCCAACCTCATCGCCCTGGTCCAGGGGCGTCAGGCGTTTACGGCGACCGGCCTCATTGTTTTGGGGTTGACAGTGGTCACCGGGTTGCTCGGGTTCGCTGACGACTTCATCAAAATCTATCGCAACCGTAATCTTGGGTTAAACAAGAAAGCCAAGCTCATCGGTCAGTTCGCGGCAGCCATCGTGTTTGGCGTTCTGATCGTCCAATTCCCCGACGACTATGGCTTGACCCCGGGCTCAACCAAACTCAGCTTCCTGCGCGATATCGACGTGCTGGACATCGCCTTCGGGGATACCGGTGTTGTTGCCGTCATCGGTTTCATCATCTTCCTCTTGTTCATGTATATCCTGGTGGCAGCGTGGTCAAACGCCGTCAACCTCACCGATGGTTTGGACGGACTGGCAGCCGGGTCAACGGCGATGGTGATGGGTGCCTACACCATCATTACCTTCTGGCAGTTCCGCAACTCCTGCGTGGAGGCCTCTGGACCGGCCTGCTACTCCGTGCGTGACCCATTGGATTTGGCGATCCTCGCCGCAGCCGGACTGGGAGCGTGTTTGGGATTTCTCTGGTGGAATGCCGCCCCAGCCAAGATTTTCATGGGAGATACTGGCTCCTTGGCTCTTGGTGGACTTGTCGCTGGCCTATCGGTGACATCACGGACTGAACTGCTCATGGTTGTCATCGGCGCTCTCTTCGTTGTCGAGGCGGCTAGCGTTGTGATCCAGGTAGCGAGCTTCCAAACAACTGGGAAGCGGGTTTTCCGGATGGCTCCCTTCCATCATCACTTTGAGCAGGGTGGATGGAAGGAAATGACGGTTGTGGTTCGCTTCTGGTTGCTCTCAGCGATGGCCTGTATCGCCGGATTAGCCGTGTTCTACAACGATTGGCTGCAATCTGCTGCTATGTAAATAGATAGAGAGGAGATGAGACATGGTTACCGCAAGCGTAGACACCGATAAGATCCCTGAGCTATGTGCCGGTTCAATCCTGGTGGCCGGGGCGGGAGTGTCGGGAGTGGGGATGGCCCATCTCCTCATGGATATGCACGCCGATGTCACGGTTGCCGATGATGACGAGATCAAACGCGACCGGGTAACAGAATCCACAGGTGCCCGCACCATGACAGTCAGTGATGCGATTGACCAGCTTCTAACCTTTAAACTGGTGGTTACATCTCCTGGCTGGAACCCGCGCACGGCGCTCCTGGTCACCGCAACTGAACTAGGCATACCCGTCATCGGTGACGTGGAATTGGCCTGGCGGATTGATCAATCCGGGGTCTTTGGGCCGCCACGCACGTGGATTGGGATCACCGGTACCAACGGAAAGACAACGACAACAGCAATGGTCACAGCAATGCTCACGGCCCCCCAGTCGGTGTCGCCGCACGCTGTCGCAGTCGGCAACATTGGCCTGGCTGTTGGCGAAGCACTCACCCAAACAAACCCCCGCGCCGATATCCTCGTAGCGGAGCTATCGTCGTTCCAGTTGCACTGGTCATCGACTCTGCATCCGCATGTGGGTACGGTGCTTAACCTGGCTGATGACCATATCGATTGGCACGGGGACTTTACCCACTATGCTGACGCTAAGGCGAAGGTGCTCAATGCCGATATTCCACTGGTCAACGCGGATGATCCGCGCGTCGTCGCCTATGCGCCGAAGGCGATTGGCTACACGCTGCAACCGCCGCAGCCAGGGCAGGTCGGAGTGGATGGCGGATACATCGTTGACTGGGCCTTCCAAGCAGCAGGGGAGACGGGCGATCAGCCGGTGCCCATAGCACCAATTGATTCCATCTCTCCGCCAGGTATTGCGGGCCTTTCCGATGCCGTGGCCGCGACCGCAGTCGCTCGTGCGTTGGGAACCCCCGCCGAGCAAATCGCACGGGCTTTGCGCCACTTCACTGTGGCCTCCCACCGCGGTGGTGTGGTGTGGGATGGCGGTGGCCTTGCCTTCGTGGATAACTCGAAGGCGACAAATCCGCATGCCGCACAGACAGTATTGCAAGGTCTTGACCACTACGTTTGGATTGGCGGTGGCCAGCTGAAAGGTGCTGATGTCACCGATCTGGTCACCGAGCATGGTCCACACATGCGGGCGGCAATTCTCATGGGCGTTGATCGACACGAGCTTGCCGATGCGTTTGCCCGCTACAGCCCGGCCACTCCGGTGTACCTTGTCGATGAAACCGATGGGGTGACCGCGATGCGAGAGGTGGTCCAACGGGCCATCGATGTAGCCCATACCGGCGATGCTGTGGTCCTGGCTCCAGCGGGTGCATCCCTGGACATGTACACGGGCATGAGTGAGCGCGGCAACCTCTTTGCCGAGGCCGCTCGGGCCCTTGCTCCGGCTACCGGTTCATCCACCTCCGAGGGGAGTATCAGCTCATGACCACTCAGGCTGCTGACAACATCCGTGGACAACGCGTAGAAGGAACCCTCGCCACTGCCTGGCGGAAGCTCCATGAGAAACCACTGTTGGACTACTCGGCTATCCTCTTATCGGCCGGGCTGTTGACAGCGATCGGTCTGGTGATCTCCTATTCAACGACAACAACGCTGTCAATCGATTCTGGGGCAGACAATCCTACCGTCTGGTCACATGCCGTTAAGCAGACAATCTTTGTGGTGATCGGACTCGGTGCAGCCTGGATTGCCCTGCGGATGCGGTTGGATACCGTGCGTCGGCTGGCCGCACCGCTGCTGGGTATTAGTCTGCTGGCATTGATTGCGGTGCTCTTGCCAGGTATCGGTACTGGTGGTGAGTCTGTCGGGTCCCAGTCCTGGATTGACCTGGGGCCGGTTCAGTTTCAGCCCTCCGAACTGGCACGTGTTGCACTGGTGATTTGGGGTGCACACCACTTAGCAGGGACATCGAGGCAGTCAGTGGCGATCACTCGCCAGCAGGTGCACTTCCTCGTTGTCGCCGGTGTGATGTGTCTGTTAATCGCTGCCGAGGGCGATATGGGCATGACGGCGACGACCTTGCTGACGACCGCGACGATGATGTTCTTTACGGGGATCAGCTGGACACTCATTCTCGGGTCCTTGGTGGCGTGCGGTGTCTTTGGGTTTATCGTCATCATGTTCGTCTCCTCCGGCTATCGGGCGCAGCGTTTCCATGTCTACTTCGATGCCTTGCTGGGCAATATCACTGACACGCGGGGCAGTGGCTACCAGTCATATCAGGGTTTCCTGTCATTGGCTGATGGTGGTGTCAGCGGGGTGGGGCTCGGGCAGTCGCGTGCCAAGTGGTACTACTTGCCAGAATCGCAGAATGACTTCGTCTTCGCCATCATTGGAGAAGAGCTGGGGTTGTGGGGCGGTGCACTGGTCATTGCACTGTTCTTGGCCCTCGGTGTCTACGGTATCCGGGCAGCTATCCGGTCATCGCGGGAGTTTTCCTCGCTGATGGCTGCAACCCTGACGGCCGGTATTATCTTTCAAGCGTTCTTCAACGTTGGCTATGTCATCGGGCTATTCCCCGTCACCGGCATTCAGCTGCCGCTTCTTTCCTCTGGTGGTACAGCGATGGTCATTACCTTGGGTGTGGTTGGCCTCATTGCCTCTGTCGCCCGCCACGAGCCGGAGGCGATTTCCCAAATACAGTACAACGGATTCCCCGCCTTTGATCGGTTGCTGCTGCTACCAGAGCCGGATCCTTTCGATGGGCGGCTCGGTGCCACACAGCCAGCTCAGCAAGTAAATCGTCCACGGTCGCATCCGATGCGTCCCTCAGTACGGGAGAGGAGAGTCCACCATGTCGAGCGTCGGTGACACACGTGGAGAGTTAACAGTAGTTGTCGCCGGAGGGGGGACCGCTGGTCACATTGAACCCGCTCTCGCGGTTGGGGAGGTGTTGCGCGATGACTATGGTGCGCAGGTGATCGCTCTGGGTACTGTGAAGGGTTTGGATACGCAACTTATTCCGGCACGCGGTTTTGATCTGAGATTGATCGACCCAGTTCCGGTTCCGCGCAAGCTCACCGCAGATCTGTTTCGGCTGCCCGGGGCTGTGCAGCGCGCTGTCAATCAGGTTCGTGCCGTGTTTGCCGATGTCCATGCCGATGTCCTCGTCGGTTTTGGTGGATACGTATCAGCACCAGCATATCTGGCAGCTATGCGCGAGCATCTGCCGTTTTTCGTCCACGAGGCGAATGCCCGTGCGGGGTTGGCGAATAAGCTCGGTGTACGGTTGGGTGGGATCGGCTTGGCCGCAGTCTCTGGCAGTGGTATCAGCGGTGACGTTGTCGGTGTACCAGTGTCCCGCCAGTTGTCCTCACGGCTGTCGGCCTCCGAAGTGGAAACAACCCGTCGAGATGCCTACCGGTTGTGGGAGTTGGATCCGCAGCGCAAGACAGTGCTGGTCACTGGAGGCTCGCAGGGTGCAGCAAGCCTGAATCGAGCAGTTGCCGGAGCTGTTGAGAGAATTGTTGCGGCTGGATTCCAAGTGCTCCATGCCTATGGGCCAAAGAATGAGCCACCGCAGCCGATCTCCGGCTATGTTCCGGTACCCTACATTGAGGCAATGGCTGAGGCTTACGCGGTGGCCGATCTGATTGTCTGTCGGGCCGGTGCAATGACGGTAGCGGAGGTGACTGCTGCCGGTCTACCTGCTATCTATGTCCCCTTGCCGCATGGGAATGGTGAACAGGAGCTGAATGCTCGTTCGATCATCGATGCCGGTGGAGCGAGCCTCATCCATGACCGCGACCTCACCAGCGATGAGCTGGCCACGCAGGTGATTGGTTTGCTCAGCGATGATCAGATTCTTGATTCCATGCGGGCCCAAGCAATCAGCAACAAGCTGGGTCAGGCTGCTGAGGAGATTGCTCGCCGGGTGGTCGCGCGAGTGGGTATGGCTGGGAAACAACAGTGAAAGGACTGTGACAACAATGGCGTTTACTGGAACTACTCTGATCGGTGGCCGGGCCGTAAGTGCAGTACACATGGTCGGTATCGGTGGGGCAGGTATGAGCGGGTTGGCGCGGATCCTTCTCTCCCGGGGGGTCACGGTCACCGGATCGGATGCGAAGGAATCTCGTGTTGTTCTGGCTCTCAGGTCAATGGGGGCCCAGGTCGGAGAAGGGCACAGTCAGGCCAATCTTGAGCTTGCAGGGCGGTTGCCGGATGTGGTGGTGACGAGCTTTGCCGCTATTCCACAGGATAATCCGGAGTTGGTGGCCGCTCGTGCACATAACATTCCGATCATTCGGCGCTCAGATTTGTTGGCTGCGCTGATGGATGGCCATGTCCAAGTGCTGATTGCGGGGACTCACGGGAAAACATCGACGACATCGATGACAGTGGTAGCGCTCCAACAGGCTGGGTTGGATCCGAGTTTTGCCATCGGTGGCCAGCTGAATAAGGCCGGCACCAATGCTCACGATGGGTCCGGTGCAGGCTTTGTCGCGGAGGCCGATGAGTCGGATGCGTCGCTGTTGACGTACAAGCCTGATGTGGCTGTGGTTACCAACGTTGAACCCGATCACCTGGACTTTTTTGGTACTCCGGAGAAGTACTACGCCGTCTTCGATGAGTTCGCAGACCGGGTAGGTGCGAACAATGGGGTGCTCATTGTGTGCCTGGGAGATGAGCGGGCGGCAGCAATGGGGATGCGGGCGCAGGAGCGTGGGGTGCGGGTGAGAGGCTACGGTACTGCAGCCGATTTAGCGGCATACCCGCAGATTGTCCCCGTTGTCAGTGTCCTTGGTCATACCGACACGGCGGACGGTTCTGTGGCTGAGTTGCGTCTGCACACCGAGCCGGTGATGGATGTACAGCTGTCAGTTCACATCCCTGGTGTGCACATGGTGATGAATGCGGCGGCAGCATTGGCAGCCAGCTATGAAGCAGCCCGCCGTGAATTGCACACGGAGCCTGAGCAGTCTCTGATTGGCAACATCGCATTGGGTATCTCCGATTTCACGGGGGTGCGGCGGCGGTTTGAACTGAAGGGGACCGTGGTTGAGGGTCCCTTTGAGGGGGTGCGCGTCTACGATGACTATGCCCACCATCCGACAGAAGTGCGGGCGGTGCTGTCGGCAGCTCGCAACCAGGTTGAAGCCGAGGGGCGCGGCGGCAAGGTGATTGTCTGCTTCCAACCCCATCTGTTTTCGCGCACACAGAAGTTTGCGCGGCAATTTGGGGAGGCCTTGTCTCTGGCCGATCATGTCATGGTCTTAGAGATCTATGCTGCCCGCGAGGACCCGGTGGACGGGGTATCCGGTCAGATGATTGTGCCGTTTGTCGCTGACACCGTTGACTCGGTGGCCTACATTGATTCCTTTGCTGAAGTAGGTGCTGCTGTTGCTGAGGTAGCGCACCCCAATGACCTGGTCCTGACGATGGGCGCGGGGTCGGTGACGATGCTGGGCAATGAGATCTTGCGCACCCTTGAGGAGTTGTGATGAAGCGGTGGTTGGTGGGGGCTGTCGTTGCTGTATGTGTGGTGATTATTGCCGCCATCACTGTTTATGTCGCACCGGTGTTTACGGTCTCTCGAGTCAATGTCGAGGGAGCGACTCATGCCAATGTGGATGAGATTACAGCTGCAACCGGGATTTCCATGGGCAGTAATCTCATGCGGGTGGATACAGCACGCGCTGCGGATTCAGTGATCTCGGTGGCGTGGGTGAAGAAGGCGACTGTGTCGCGGGTGTTGCCGTCGACAGTGCGGGTTGTCGTTGAGGAGCAGACGGCGGTGGCCTATGTGACCCGCAGTGATGGGACTCATCTCATCAACGACCGGGGACAGGAATTCGTGGTCGCCCCAGCAGAGATCGGGATGTTGGAGATCGTCGGTACGCCGGAGGGGGTAGACAACTCGGCAGTCTATGCTGATGTCTTGACCGTGGTTGGTGTGCTGGAACCAAGTGTGCGGGCGGAGTTGGCACGTGTGAGCGCACCGACTCGTTACCAAATCAGCCTCGAGCTTCTCGACGGGCGAACCGTCTACTGGGGATCAGCGGAGCAGGCCTCGGCGAAATCTGCCGCGACGACCATCGTGTTGACCCGCCCGGGTACCAACTACAAAGTGTCGGCACCCGACTAGGTCTCCGTATCATAAA
>R14__coassemble_1484_pt1 | contig 11751 bp, 12 predicted proteins | sample R14__metabat2_low_PE_014 | metagenome-assembled genome bin R14
GTCCCAGCGGCGTCGATTGTCTGCCATCTCCGCGCACACTCCTTGTATTTTTAGCCTATTTTCTGCCCATTTTCCCACAATTCTACGTTCAAGCAGATATGCGGAAAACGTCTAACCTGCATAAAAAGAGCTGGAGATGGGACTTGAACCCACAACCTACGGTTTACAAGACCGTTGCGCTACCGATTGCGCCACTCCAGCGTGTTGCGAACAACGGGAACTAAGCATAGCAGAGGGTTCCAAGAAACTTTGACACGCCCTCCACACACATGTGAAAGTGTAGGCGTGGATGCACAGTTTGATGCCGTAAGCGAGCGCCATGACGCTGCCCAAATTGGCGACATCGTCTTGACTGCGGGGACGGCAAACCGCGATGTGGAGACACTTATGCGGCGCAGCCTCCTTGGGTTTGGTCGGAGGCCTCCTCTCGCGGCGATTTCTCATCCCTCCCCTGGTCATTGCGATCGCAGTCGCCGCCGGGCTGGTGTTGGGTGAGTCTGTCGCGTTGCGCGCTCACTATCGGCCGTTGCCTGGCTTGCTGCGGACGATTCGGACCCGCTAGGGGTGAGGGCCAGTGCACACAATTGCACGGAAGTAGCGTAGACTTTTCGGACAGTTCAGCACTGGCTACACACGTGGAGGTATTTAGGTGGCAGATCACAATCTCGATGACCGCGAGCGGGAAGCAGCCGAGGCACGCGAGCAGGAGGAAAAGACTGCTGCTGCGGCTCGGCGGATCGTCGCCACGTATGGGGAGAGTGACTTCGATGCGGTGACTATCGCCTCCATGCTGGGGATCATGCCCAAGGAGTTTGACTACGGGGCCTATGCTGCCACGCACACTCCGCCGCCGGTAGTGGAAGAAGTCGAACCGGAAAAGCCCGCTAAGAAGGCGACGAAGAAGACGAGTACCGCCAAGAAGGCCACCAAGACTACTGCGAAAAAGACCACCAAGAAGACTACCGCTAAGAAGGCGACGAAGAAGACCACCGCAAAGAAGACGAGCACCGCTAAGAAGGCCACCAAGACTACTCCGAAAAAGTAGCGCTGATGAGTGACTTTGTCGTCGCAGCAAACCGGCTGCCCGTCGAACAGCGAGACGGCGCGTGGGTGCCTAGCCCGGGTGGACTGGTCAGCGCACTGACTCCGGTGTTGGAGAAAACCCACGGAGTATGGGTGGGGTCAGCCTTCGGGGAGGTTCCACCGAACTATCCAGCGGTGCCGCTGAGCAGCGATGACTACGAGAACTTCTATGAGGGAATGTGCAATGCCACCCTGTGGCCGCTCTACCACGACTTGATTGTCACTCCCCAGTTTCATGAGCACTGGTGGGCCGCCTACCGCGATGTCAATGAGCGCTTTGCTGACGCGATTGCCGCTGTGGCCGACCGCAACGCCACGGTGTGGGTGCAGGACTACCAGTTGCAACTGGTTCCTGGCCTGTTGCGTGAACTGCGTCCCGATCTGACCATCGGGTTCTTTCTCCATATCCCCTTCCCTGGCCCTGACCTCTTCCAACAATTGCCGTGGCGGGAGGAGATTATCGCCGGTTTGGCCGGTGCCAACCTCATCGGTTTCCATGTGCAGCGCTCTGCCACGAACTTTAATCAGCTTCTCGATGACATGAATGTGGAGCAGCGCCCGCATGTGGTGGCACTGCCGATCTCGATTGAGCTACCGGATCCAGTGCCTCCCTCCGATGTTGCCAGGGTTCGAGAGCGCTTGGGCAACCCCAGCACCCTCCTGTTGGGGGTGGACCGCCTCGACTACACCAAGGGAATCCTCCCTCGCTTGCAGGCGCTGGAATTAGCGTGCGAGCATGGGTTACGTGATGTGACGATGGTGCAGATTGCCACTCCGTCGCGCGAACGTGTCGCCCACTATCAAATCACCCGCGCTGAGGTAGAGCAGGAAGTCGGTCGGATTAACGGGCGGTTTGGGCGGTTGGGTCGGCCGGTTGTCCACTACTTACACACCACCGTCACAAAAGCTGACCTCCTCACCTTGTATGCGGCCGCTGATGTCATGGTGGTCACCCCGTTCAAGGACGGGATGAACCTGGTAGCCAAAGAATACGTGTCTTGTCACCCCGACGGTTCCGGCGCGTTAGTGCGCTCCGAGTTCGCCGGTGCAGCCGAGGAGCTCACCGGTGCCCACCTGTGCAATCCATATAGTGTGGGTTCTATTGAGTCCGCTCTTGTTAGTGCAGTGGACTCGGCTGGTAGCGAGCGATCGCAGGCAGCAATGCGTGGAATGTTTGAGCATCTGAAAACTCACGATGTGCACCGCTGGGCTGGCGAGTTTGTGCGCCGGTTGGGGCAGGCACGAGAGGCAGCCGAGCGTCCATGAAGTACGACCATCTCATCAAGACTCTCGCAGCTTGTGCCAGTCTCGGTGTGCTCGCCGGATGCACTCCCGCCATCAACAGCACCTCGACATCGGTGTCCCCGCACGGAGAGCGCTGGCAGATTTCTGCCGTCTACATCGACGACGCTACCCCGCCGAGGTTGCCGGAATCTATTGGCAGCCAGGCGTTTTTGACGGTGGGTACAAGCACCGTGGTGGGATCAACTGGCTGTCAGCTGCTGACTGGGAAGGCAACATGGGCTAACTTAGAGGGTGGTCAGAGCGTGCAGTTTGATGTAGCAACCCGCGATCAGGCGTGTGATCCCCTCACCGCGCACTACAGTGATCTCATTCGTGGGTTTCTCGGAGTGCCACTACAGGTCAGCACCGATGGCGATGCACTCAAGTTAGAGCGCGAGGACGGCGCAATTATGGAGCTCGTGCAATGACTGGCGTTTCTCACCTACTCGTTGCTTCCGACTTTGATGGAACCCTTGCCCCCTTTGCCAATGATCCGGCGGCTGTCGTAGCCAACCCTGACGCATTGACGGCACTGACCAGATTGGCTGGTTTTCCACAGGTGACGGTGGCGATCGTGTCGGGACGGTCGTTGGTCTCACTGCGTGAGGTCATCCCGGCTGGTTCGCCGTATCTCCTCGTCGGCTCGCACGGTGCCGAAACATCTGACCAGCCGCTCGTGCTTGACGACGCTCAGTCCCAGGCTCTCTCTGCTGTCGATGCTGCCCTGACGGACCTGCGCACCGACGGTGCCTGGGTAGAAGTCAAGCCCCTGCAGCGGGTGTTTCATGTCCGACCTGTCACCGACAGCTCACTTCAAAACCACAAGTTGGACCGCGCCACCGCGATCGGCAACCAACTGATGGACAAGCATCACGGTTTACGGCTCATTCCGGGGAACCTGGTGGTGGAGTTTTCTGTCTCGACGGTGACCAAAGGCACCTGGATCAACCGCTACCGCAGTGACCATCCCGGTTGCACAGTTGTCTACGCTGGCGATGACACCACGGACGAGTCAGTGTTTACTGTGCTGAAACCCAACGATGTGGGCATCAAAGTAGGCCCGGGTGAGACCGCTGCGACTGTGCGAGTGGCTGGCCCTGAAGACCTGGCCGCTACACTGACTGGGCTCATCGATAAGTTCAATTTGACACGGTAGCGGGTGGGCCTAATAATGGGACTCATGAAAATCGTTTCCATTAGCGCTGTGGTGATCGCCGCAGGCCTCGCTCTCACAGGTTGCTCCTCTGATCAAACCACAACCGAGGACACACAAGCCGCCGCCACCACCGGTGCCATCCTTCAGGATCAAGACCCCGACGACGACCCACTGTCCTGCTTCACCCCACCCGCCGATGGAACCGTTGACATCGTTGCCACCACCCAAACCTGGGCCGATGTGGCCAAGGCAGCGGCCCCCGGAGCCAACGTCACCACCATCATCAAGGGTGGTTCCGAAGACCCCCACGAGTATGAGCCATCTGCTCAAGATATGCAGGCCATCAACACCGCAGACCTCATCGTCGTCAACGGCGCTGGCTACGACCAGTGGGCCTACGACGGCAAGGAAAACGATCCGCGCTTCATCTTCGCCCAAAAACCGGGCGAGGATCCAGATCTATCCGCCCACGTCTTCTTCGACACCGAAAACCTCGAATACGTCGCCACGCGTGTGGCCGCCTGCACCGACAAGATGCAGAGTGAGGCCAATGCGGACAGTGTCACCCAGCGCCTGAACGACTTTGAGCAGCGGATGCAGGCAGCAGCCGCCGGCAAGGGTGTCATGCAGACTGAAACCGTCGCCGACTACATCATCACAAAGTCGGGCATGAACGACATGACCCCCGCCGGATACCGCGAAGCCTCCCTCAAAGAGGAGGAGCCGGCTGCCGCCGACCTCGATCAATTTTTGACCACCGTGCGCTCCGGCGACGTGTCGGTACTCTTTGTCAACCCGGACACCGCCTCCGGCACCACTGACCGTATCCGTGCAGCGGCCGAGGAGTCCGGTGTCGCCATCATTGAGATCGGTGAAACACCAGGTGAAGGCGAGAACTTCCTCGACTATTTCGACAGCATCATCACCGAGCTCACCAATGCAACTGCGGCTTAATCGGGCCTCCGTCACTCCCCTGTGGGACAACCTCACCCTTGAGGTGTCCCCCGGGGAGTTTCTCGCGATTCTTGGCCCCAACGGGGTAGGTAAATCCACCCTCTTTCGCGTCCTTCTGGGACAGCGCCACCTCACCAGTGGCAGCTGCGAAGTCTTAGGACGCATCGGCTACATCCCCCAACAGCAACTTTTTCCCCGCAGTCTGCCGCTACGCGGACGCGACCTGGTCCGGCTCACCGGTGTGCCCCGCACCAAGGTGATGGAAGCCCTTGAACAGGTCGATGCCGCCCACCTCGCCGATTTGAAAGTGGGCACCATGTCCGGCGGCCAGCAACAGCTCATCCGACAGGCACAGGCCTTTGCCAACGACCCCGACATCATCCTCGCCGATGAACCTCTTCTCTCCTTGGATGTTCAAGCCCAAGCAGCCACCGTGCAGCGCCTCCACGATAGTCCCGCCACGGTGTTGTTCATCACCCACGGCATCAACCCGGTCATCGATCAGGTTGACCGGATTCTCTACCTCGGACCACATGGCCACATGCTCGGCACCGTTGATGAGGTGTTGCGCAGCGATGTCCTCACCCGCCTCTACGGCAAACGAGTGGAGGTCGCCCACGTCAACGGAAAGCTGGTTGTTGTCTAATGCTCGCCACCACCGTAGAGCTCCTTCACGTGGACTTTGTCCAGTCTGCACTCATCGCCTCCGTGTTACTCGGCATCATGAGCGGAGTCATCGCCCCGTTCATCGTCATCCGCCAGATGAGCTTTGCCGTCCACGGCACCAGCGAATTGGCACTCATGGGTGCGGCAGCCGCCCTCCTCACCGGTATGAACGTCGGTCTCGGGGCAACCCTTGGCTCGATTCTCGCAGCCATTGTCCTCGTCCTGTTGGGAATGAACAGGCAGGACTCTGCCGTCGGTGTGGTGATGAGCTTTGGGCTCGGATTGTCAGTGCTGTTCATTCACCTCTACCCCGGCAACTCCAAACGGGCCCTGTCCTTGCTCACCGGCCAAATTGTCGGAGTACAGACAGCATCGGTGTGGCTGCTAGGAGCCATCGCTGTCATTGTCGTCGGAGCCATCATTGTCACCTTCCGGCAGCTTCTCTTCGCCTCCGTCGACCCGATCATGGCGGAAGCCTCGGGCATCCACGTCCACCGCTACGCCGTCTTCTTTGCTGTGCTGGTGGGTCTCACCACCGCCCAGAGTGTGCAGATCGTCGGCGCACTCCTGGTGATGGCACTCCTCATCACCCCAGGTGCAGCCGCTGTGGCGGTGACAAGCAACCCCATCTCTACGATTGCCCTCTCCACGGCCTTTGCGCTCATCTCAGCCGTCGGTGGGTTCGTTCTCTCGCTAGCCCCAGGCTATCCGGTGAGCGTCTTTGTCACCTCCATCAGCTTCCTCATCTACCTGGTGTGCAGGTTTATCGGCTGGCAGCGCTCGAAGCATCTCGACGTGGCCTGGGTGAGTGACCACCACGACCACGAGACCGAGAACGCGTAAGCACAACTAGGCGATCCGCCGCGCCCCAGCGCTGGGGGTGACCGTCAAGAACGTCGGTGCCGGAAAACCCGATGTAGCTGCTGCTGCAGCCACGTGCTCTGCGACAGTAGCTACGGAATGAGTCGGAACAAGGGCTACAATCGATCCGCCGAAGCCACCTCCGGTGAGCCGAGCTCCAAGTGCTCCCGCCTCTAAGGCAGCCTGTTGGGCGGTGTTCAACTCCGGGGTGGAAACTTCATACAGGTCGCGCAGAGAAACATGGGAGTCCGTCATGAGTTGCCCAAAGCGATACCAGTCAACGTCAGCTGCGCCTAATACCTCCCCTGCTGACAGGGTGCGCTGGGTTTCCTCGACAACATGGCGGATACGTTGCTGGACAACCCCTCCACTAGTCAGGCTGCTACCCAGGGGGTCAGCTGCAATCATCGTGACGATCTCATCCACGGTGTGTTCCCGATAGGTGGTGCCGTGCATGTGCAAGACAGTGGTGACCGCGTCGATGATGCCCCGTCGGGAGGCATACTGCCCGTCAGAGAGATCGTGTGGAGAATTAGTGTTGGCGACGAGAAAAGCCAACTCAGCACTGCGGGTTTCCAGTGGAACTGGTGAAAATGTCTCTTCGTCGAAGTCGATCATGAGGGCATGATCTTGTTGGCCAAATACGGATGCTGTTTGGTCCAGCCCGCCCGTCGATGCACCAACCACCTCGTTTTCCGCATCGATAGCGCAGGTGACTAACTGGTCGAACACATCCGATGCGCCGCTCGCATCATCCAACTTGCCTGACAGCTCGAGGGCTCCGTAGCCAACGGAGCACTCCAACGCTGCTGATGAGGACAGGCCGGAACCTACAGGCACATCCGATACAATGGCGATGTCCCAACCGAGCTGGCCATTCCCCACGAGCTGCGCTGAATACAGCTCATAGAGAGTGCCGGCGACATAGCCCAACCAGCCGGAGGGGTGCCCTGCCACACCCGGCTCATCGCTTTCGCGCACATCAGCGAGATTGACTGTGTCCTGCAGTGGCGGTGTTCCAGAATTACCGGACGCAGAGACCGCGCGGATTAGTCCATCCGTGCGCAGGGACATCGCCACAGCTGTCGAGTGGGCAAGGGCACAGGGAATTGAAACACCGAGTGCATAATCGACGTGGTCACCGATGAGGTTGACCCGACCCGGGGCGGCCCATACCCCTGTTGGTTGGGTCTGATAGGTGGAAGTAAACAGGTGGGTGGCTGCACCAGCGAGAGTTGAATCATCGCGGGCAGTCAGCCAGTTGAGTCTATCCATTCCTACAGCACCTCCCGGAAGCGCGCGGCAATCACCTCGGGTGTGGTGTCATTGATCCACACCCCCATTGCTGATTCAGAACCGGCCAAGAACTTCATCCGGTTGGCCGAGCGCATCAGCGAGAACATGTTCAGATGCAGGCGATAGTCAGCCGGGTTCCCCAATGCGGAATCGGCGGCCGTCAGCGGTGCCTGATTCCAGCCTGCAATATAAGGGGTCTTGTCCACACTATCGAAAAATGCGTCCCAGGCGGTGTAGAGCCGTTTGAGCAAACCTGCCAAATCCTGTCTCTCCGCATCTGTCAGTTCTGGGAACGTGTGCACATGTCGGCGTGGCATTACCATGAGCTCTACTGGCCATTTCGCCGCCGCTGGGGTAAACGCGACAAAGAAGTCAGTTTCCGCGATCACCCGTTTCCCGTCAGCAAGCTCAGAAGCGAGCAGATCTTCAAACAGTGTCGGCCGATCTGCGAGCTGCCGCAGGATGTTCCTAGTGCGCGGTGGCAGGAACGGGTAGGAGTAGATCTGCCCGTGCGGATGTTGGAGAGTCACCCCGATTTCCGCGCCACGGTTCTCAAATGGGAAAACCTGCGCGATGCCTGGCAGTTGTGACAGAGCTGCGGTGCGGTGCGCCCAGACCTCAATTATTGTGCGGATCCGGTGCTCAGAGAGATCCTTGAAGGACACTGTCGGATCGGGGGTAAAACACACTACCTCACAGCGAGCGAGTGCAGGTTCGCGCGCCACGAGGTGCCCAGCATCGGCAAAGTGGGCAAAGTCATCTGGCACCTCCATGTGCTCAGAGAATGAGGGAAACCGATTTTCAAACACCACCACGTCATAGTCATCAGCGGGAACCTCGGTGCGCAACTGGCCGGGCACCGTCGGGGCGAGTGGGTTCTCGTTGGCCGGTGGCATGAACGTCCGGTTCATCCGGTGGGCTGCGTAAGCCACCCAATCGCCGGTGAGCGGATCGAGCCGCATTTCCGAATCGGTGTGGGTTTCAGGCAGTCCACGCGTGTCGACGAGTTCTCGGGTGACCTCACCTCTCAGAGCTGCTGGAGAATCGTCAAAGTAGATGAGCTCGCGACCATCCGACAGTGTCGTGGGTGTAATCCGGAGTTGGTGGGAAAACTCGGTCTCACTCATCGTCATCACCAGGCTGAGAGTCGGCCACGATGATTGGGTTGAGTTTGCTCCACAGCACGAACACCGCGCACACAACGATAAGCGCGATGCCCACCCAGAGGTTATCGATAGGATTCTTCGCTTCCCCGGTATCCGGGTTCACTCCTGGGTCGAGAAGGAAGTACGAGCCCAAAAGGATGACTCCGTAGATACCGAGTAACAGCCCGATGATGTTGCGAATATCAAAGGCACCAGCGGTTTTCTTCTGTTTCGTTTGAGTTTCCATGTCAGGCTCCTAGACAAAGATGATGTTGAGAATGATGACGAGCGCCAAACACACCATGCCCAGTGGCACAGTGCGCCGATACCACGGCAGTGCTGCCTCGGCCACATCGGTGAGGTTTTCCTTCGGCGTGACCGATGCGACGAAGCCAACGAGCTCCTCGTCCGGCTTCGGTGTGGTGAACAGTGACACAATCACAGAGATGAGCACGTCCATGACAAACGCAATAGAAGCTGAGAGGAAGGCAACACCCTGGCCCGGCAGATTCACCAACGGGTCCGATCCAAGTGATAGGGACCAGAAGATGACAGCCGATACCGTACCGGTGACCAGCCCGATCCAACCGGCGGCCGGTGTCATTCGCTTCCAGAACATACCGAGGAGAAAGGTGGCAAACAGGGGCGCATTGAAGAACCCGAAGAGAGTTTGCAGGTAGTCCATGACGTTGCCGAAGTTGGAGGCAAGCAATGCGGTGAAGACGGCAATACAGGTGGCGATGACCGTCGCCAGGCGGCCAAATTTCAGGTAGTAACCGTCCTCACGTCCCTTCACCACATAGGTTTCCCAGATGTCGTAGGAAATCACTGTGTTGAACGCGGAGATGTTGGCTGCCATGCCGGCCATGAACGCCGCCAAGAGACCGGCCAGGGCTACACCCATCAGCCCGTTGGGCAACAGGTCGCGGATGAGGTACAGCATTGCCTCATTTGGTGGAGCCTCCCCTGTCTGGATGGGCCCGACAATGGTGGCAGCGACCATGCCGGGGATGACCACAATGAAGGGAATGAACATCTTGGGGAACGCACCAATGATCGGGGTCTTGCGGGCTGCAGACATGGATTCAGAGGCCATGGCGCGCTGGACCTCCACAAAGTTGGTAGTCCAATACCCAAAGGAGAGTACGAACCCGAGCCCGAAGACGATGCCGATGACCGACCAGATGGGTGAGTTGAATCCGGAGAGGTCCTGGCCGGGCCAGGTGTGGAAGTAGTTCTCAGTCAGGTTTTCCTTCAATCCGCCCCAGCCGCCGACGCGGTTGAGGCCGATGATCGTTAGGGGCAACAGGGCAGCAATGATGACGAAGAACTGCAGTACCTCGTTGTAGATTGCCGCTGAGAGGCCTCCGAGGGTGATGTAGGAGAGCACAATTACCGCTGCAATGATGAGGGTGACCCATAATGGCCATCCGAGCAGGGAATTCACCACAGATGCCAGCAGCAGAAGGTTTGCCCCGGCGATGAGGAGCTGGGCCAGCGCGAAGGAAATCGCGTTCACCAGGTGGGCTGCTGGACCAAAGCGCCGACGCATGAATTCTGGGACTGAGCGCACCTTGGAGCCGTAGTAGAACGGCATCATCACAATGCCGAGGAAGATCATCGCGGGTACGGCACCGATCCAGAAGTAGTGCATGGTCTGGAGGCCGTACTGCACGCCGTTGGCGCTCATGCCGATGATCTCGACAGCGCCGAGGTTAGCAGAGATGAAGGCGAGGCCGGTGACCCAGGCGGGCAGTCCGCGCCCGGAGAGGAAGAAGTCAATGGAGGAGGACACGCGGCGTCTGGCCGCCCATCCGATGCCGAGGACGAACACAAAGTAGATGGCGATGAGGCCATAGTCCACCCAGGTTGCGTCCAAGCGGAGTGCCGAGGAGTCCATGTGGACCACCTTTCTAGTTGTTATTCACATAAGTCAAAGTCATGGTTGCCGTAAATGGCACATTCGGGGTGAGAGCGATGACATCGGTGCCGGTGGCAAACCCATTGGGCGGGGTGGTCATCGGTTCGATGGCGATCGCGCGATGCGGGGTGATGGCATCACCGTCACTCGGGGGCAGTGCCGTACCGTCGGGGTATGGGAACTGGGAGGCTGTATATATCTGCCACCAATGGAAATTGTCACTTACGTGCATGGCCACTCCCCCACGCGACCCGTGGAGAATGGCTGTTGGCATTGTCCGCTGGTAGCAGTTGTCCAGAACGCGTGTACCGACGCGTTGCCCAGCGCTGACATCGAAGTCGCCGCTATCTATACCGCGCACCTGACTGGCGGGCAGGAGCCGATCGGAGGTCAGCGGCAGAATGCCTGCGACGGGCACGGTGAGCGTAGAGGTGTCTAATGGTTCTCCGCAGGCAGACAGATACGGATGCAGCCCGAAAGCGAACGGTGCGTGATCAACCACCGGCCCGGTGTCAAACACTGATGTGCGAACCCCTCTATAGAGCGCAGTAAAGGTTGCAGTGAGCCCGCCTGGATCACTGACTGCGTATGATGCCACCAAGTCAATAAGCCACGGGTACCCGGGCTCATTGCCGATGGTGCACGTCAGAGTCACAGAGGAGTTAGTTGTCTGAGTTGGGTCCACACTCCACTCGCGCCGCAGTGCAAACCCGTGGATGGCGTTGTTGCGGTCAGGCTCGGTAATAGCCAGCTGATAGGCTTCTCCCGCCCAGGTGAACTTCCCATCTTCAACGCGGTTGGGCCACGGGGCCAACACCGCTCCACAGGAGAGAGGCGGTTCTCCTACTATGGTAAATGATTCTGCCAGTGGCCATTCATTGTAAGTCAACCGTGCTAGTGCGCCCCCATCGGTGGAGACTGCTGCAACGTAGCTGCCTGCGTGGATGTCAACTATCGGCATACATCACCACCTTCTTTCCCCCATCGTAGTCCGATGAGGTCAAGAAGGTGTGCTAACTCAGGGGATCAGCATCCGATGCACGCCGCTGGCGGGCAAACTCGGCAAGCACCACACCAGCGGCCACCGAGGCGTTGAGGGATTCCACCCACTCGGCCATCGGAATGGACATGATGGTGTCACAGGTCTCGCGCACGAGCCGGGAAATCCCCTTGCCCTCAGAGCCGACGACGATGACCTGTTTGCCGGTGCCGTCGTAGGTGTCCAGCGTGTGCTCTCCCCCGGCATCTAAGCCCACCGCCTGGTAGCCGGCCTGTTGGAACTTTTCTAGGGCGCGGGTCATGTTGGTGACCTTGGCCACCGGCACCCGTGCAGCGGTCGCGGCCGAAGTCCGCCAGGCCACTGCGGTGACATCGGCGGAGCGCCG
>R14__coassemble_1496_pt1 | contig 11656 bp, 7 predicted proteins | sample R14__metabat2_low_PE_014 | metagenome-assembled genome bin R14
GTGCGCTGATCGAAGTGGGCGCGCTTTTCTCGGTGCCCACAGTTCAGGCACACGACGTGGCTCATATCCCCGTGGAGCATAACCACATTCTTGGAACCGGCTGCCAGATGTAGGCCGTCAACGTTCTGGGTGACAATCCCTGTAATCAGCCCCCTGCGCTCCAACTCGACGAGGGCGCGGTGGGTGCTGTTGGGCTGGGCGCGGTCCATGACCCGCCAGCCGACGAACGCCCTGGCCCAGTAGCGTTGTAGTGCGTCGGGATCGTGGAGGAACTCCTGATAGGTCATGGGCCGGTGGCGTTTGAGGGATCCGTGGGGGCCGCGATAGTCGGGGATACCAGAATCAGTGGAGACACCCGCTCCTGTCATCACCATCACGGAGCCCTCCCGAAGTTGGGCGCTGATTACGGTGAGGGCGGTCTCGGGATCAGTGGGGGTTACCGTTTCTTCGACTACCCGCGCAATGGATTTGAGGGCGGCGCGGTGCCCCATTTCGATGGTCGGGTCGGTGAATGTGTCAGCCACGTTTTTTAGCCTAGTCTGGTGGTGTGAATGTAGTTCCAATGCTTGGTGTGATCGTAGGACTGGCGCTGATTACGTGGGCGGTGGTCAGGCTGCGGGCAGATCGCCGCCGCCAGAATACCGGTGTCATCTTGCTGCTGGGCATCGGTGTGTTATGGCCGTCGGTGGCCCAGCTGGTGTATTGGGTAGATCGCTCGACTGGAACTGTGTTGGGCTTCGGTGTGCTGATTGCAGTGTTGGTTCTCGTCTTCGGCACCGCCGGTGCACTGGTGGTCAACGGCTATTACGTGATGAAGCGGGAGGGGATTTCGGTGGCGCATTCGCTGCCGCTGGTGCTGGGGCTGGCCTCGTTGGCGGTGTTCGCCTACGGGTTTTATCACTACTCGGGGGTGACAGTGCGGAAGTTCAGCTGGCTGGATTTGTTCATGTTTTGGTATGTGGCGGTGATGGGCTATGTGGGTTTCAATCTGGCCGCTTATAGCGTGCAGGCGCTCATCCATGGGCGGTGGCCGTCGGCGCGCACCTACGATGCGGTGGTTGTGTTGGGGGCGGGGTTGAATGGTGAGCTGGTGACACCGCTGTTGGCATCACGGCTGGATCGTGGGATCGGGATTGCTCGCCAATCGGGTGCGCGTCGGTTGGTGTGTTCGGGCGGGCAGGGGCCAGATGAGGTGATTTCTGAGGCGGAGGCGATGGCACGCTATGTGCGGGGGAAGCTCGAGGGGGAGGCTATTGAGGTGGTGAAGGAGGACCAGTCGACGACGACGGAGGAGAATTTGCGGTTGAGTTCTGCTTTGCTTGGCGACGCTGCCCGCGTCGCTGTTGCAACAAGCAACTACCATGCCCTCCGGGCGGGATCGTTGGCGAGGAAACTGGGGTTGGCGTGGAACGTCTTTGGTGCCCCCACGGCCCCTTATTACGTGCCGACAGCGTTCCTGCGGGAGTTCGCAGCAACGATGCGCCTGCAGTGGCGCGTACATGCGGTGATGGTTGCGCTGATTACAGTGGCGTTTGTGTTGTTGTCGCTGTAGTCTTGGGTTATCAGGGGATGAAAGTTCGGGGATAGAAACGGGGAATCAGCAGATAAGGAGTTCATGATGAGCATTATTGAAGGCGCTATTCATTTCGCCACTGATGCGCACTCGGGTCAAACACGGAAGGCGAAGCAGACACCGTATATATTGCATCCGCTGGAGGTGGGTGCGATTGCCGCCTCGATGACCGATGACCAGGAGGTGATTGCGGCGGCGATTCTTCACGACACCGTTGAGGATACTGGGGCTTCTCTGGACGATATTGAGTATGCGTTCGGCGCCCGGATTGCCGATCTGGTTGCCCACGAGTCGGAGAATAAGCGGGAGGACCAACCAGCGGCTGACACATGGCGAATCCGCAAGCAGGAGACCATTGATGGGTTGCAGACGGCCCCGACAGAGGTTCTGCTGATTACGTTGGCGGATAAGTTATCCAACGTGCGCTCAATGTACGTCGACAAGCAGCAGGTGGGGGAGAAGCTGTGGGAGCGCTTTAACCAGAAGGACCCAGCCGAGCAGCACTGGTACTATCAGGCGATCGCTGATGCCACTTCCCCTCTCCGTAATCAGCGGGCGTGGCAGGAGTATCAGGAACTGGTAAATAAGGTGTTCGCTACAGGCGAATAGTGGCCCCGAACAGGCAAAACAGTGAAAACCGGGGAAAGTGGGGGACTACTTTTTCCGCAGTAGGCGTTAATGTGGGTGCAAACGGTTAGAGAAAGGTTGTGCACCCATGTTTGAACGGTTTACTGATAGAGCCCGTCGAGTGATTGTGTTGGCGCAGGAAGAGGCACGTTCCCTCAACCACAATTACATCGGTACGGAGCACATTTTGCTCGGTCTCATCCACGAGGGGGAGGGCGTGGCCGCCAAGGCCCTCGAGTCCTTGGGGTTGAGCTTGGAGGATGTCCGCAAGGAGGTCGAGGATATCATTGGCCGCGGCACCACCCCGCCGCCTGGGCATATTCCGTTTACCCCGCGCGCAAAGAAGGTGCTGGAGCTGTCCCTGCGCGAAGGCCTCCAGATGGGTCACAAGTACATTGGCACCGAGTTCTTGCTGTTGGGCCTCATCCGCGAAGGTGAAGGCGTGGCTGCGCAGGTGCTGGTCAAACTCGGCGCTGACTTGCCGACGGTGCGCCAAACCGTTATCCAGTTGCTCTCCGGTTATGAGGGCCAACCCGGCGGCCAGGGCGGGGAGCCCGTTGGTGCCGGAGCGGCCCCCGGTGGTGGCGGTCGTCCGATGGGCGGCGGGGCCGGTGAGCGCTCGAACTCCCTGACGTTAGACAAGTTTGGTCGCAACCTCACCCAGGCTGCCAAGGACGGCAAACTGGACCCGGTGATTGGGCGTGAGCAGGAGATTGAGCGCATCATGCAGGTGCTTTCCCGGCGCACCAAGAACAACCCGGTGCTCATTGGTGAACCCGGTGTCGGTAAGACCGCCGTGGTGGAGGGCCTGGCGCAGAACATCGTCGCCGGCAAGGTGCCCGAGACACTCAAGGACAAGCAGCTCTACAGCCTGGATTTGGGGTCGCTGGTGGCTGGGTCGCGCTATCGCGGTGACTTTGAGGAGCGCCTGAAGAAGGTGCTCAAGGAAATCAATGACCGCGGCGACATCATCTTGTTCATCGATGAGATCCACACGTTGGTCGGTGCCGGTGCTGCCGAAGGTGCCATCGATGCTGCCAGTTTGCTCAAGCCGAAGTTGGCTCGTGGTGAACTGCAGACCATCGGTGCGACCACCCTTGACGAGTACCGCAAGCACATTGAAAAGGACGCCGCCCTGGAGCGCCGCTTCCAGCCGGTGACCGTCGGCGAGCCGAGCGTGGAGGACACCATCCTCATCCTGAAGGGCCTGCGTGACCGCTACGAGGCCCACCACCGCGTCTCCATTACCGATGGCGCGCTAGCAGCAGCCGCTCGCCTGGCCGATCGCTACATCAATGACCGCTACCTGCCGGATAAGGCCGTTGACCTCATCGATGAGGCCGGTGCCCGGATGCGCATCAAGCGGATGACCGCCCCGAAGGAACTGCGCGACATGGACGAGAAGATCGCCCAGGTGCGCGGGGAGAAAGAGGCCGCCATCGACGCACAGGACTTCGAGAAGGCGGCCGGCCTGCGCGATACCGAGCGGCAGCTGGGCGACGAGCGCGCCGAGAAGGAAAAGCAGTGGCGCTCCGGTGATTTGCAGGAGATCGCCGAAGTCGGTGAGGAGCAGATCGCTGAGGTCTTGGCTTCCTGGACTGGCATTCCGGTGTTCAAGCTCACCGAGGAGGAGTCCCAGCGCCTGCTCAACATGGAAGATGAGCTGCACAAGCGGATCATCGGCCAGCATGATGCGGTGAAGGCCGTCTCCCGGGCAATCCGGCGCACCCGCGCCGGGCTGAAAAACCCGAAGCGCCCCTCTGGCTCGTTCATCTTTGCCGGCCCGTCCGGTGTGGGTAAGACGGAGCTCTCCAAGGCGCTGGCGGAGTTCCTGTTCGGCGATGATGATTCGCTCATCCAGATTGACATGGGCGAGTTCCACGACCGCTTCACCGCCTCGCGCCTGTTCGGTGCACCTCCCGGATATGTTGGCTACGACGAGGGTGGTCAGCTCACCGAGAAGGTGCGGCGCAAACCGTTTAGTGTGGTGCTTTTCGACGAGATTGAAAAGGCCCACAAGGACATCTACAACACGCTGCTCCAGGTGTTGGAGGATGGCCGGTTGACCGACGGCCAGGGCCGGACGGTGGACTTTAAGAACACGGTGCTCATCTTCACCTCCAACCTGGGTACCTCGGATATTTCCAAGGCTGTGGGCATTGGCTTCTCTGGCGACAGTGAGGGTGATGACACCTCCCGCTATGAGCGGATGAAGTCCAAGGTCACCGACGAGTTGAAGAAGCACTTCCGGCCGGAGTTCTTGAACCGTATCGATGAGATCGTGGTGTTCCGCCAGCTCACCCACGAGGAGATTCAGCAGATGGTTGATCTGATGATTGCCTCTGTCTCCAAGATGCTCGCCGAGCGCGATATGGATGTTGAGCTCACCGATGAGGCCCGCTCCCTGCTGGCCACCCGGGGCTTTGATCCGGTGTTGGGTGCGCGCCCGCTGCGTCGGACAATCCAGCGTGACATTGAGGATCCGCTGTCGGAGAAGATTCTCTACGGTGAGATCGGTGCCGGTGAGATCATCACCGTCGGTGTGGAGAACTGGGATGGTGAGCGCAAGAGTGCTGATAAGGCCACGTTCACCTTCACCCCGCGTCCGAAGCCGCTGCCGGAGGGTGACTTCACGGAGGAGGACCTCCTCGCCGTCGGGATCAGCACCGACGATGTTGCTGGCGAGGACCCGACACCCACGGAGTAGGTAGGAGCGAAGCGCTAGACGACGCGCGAACAGGTACCGTGCCCGGCACTCCAAGAAACTGAGAAACGACCGCTGTAGTCAGCGGTCGTTTTTCTTATGGAAACTGCACAGAACCCCTGGTGAGTGGCCACTCACAGCCCCCGTATGGGGGTGGTTTTAAGGTTGATAATAAGAGAATTTTTCGCCGTCTGAGGACACGTTAATTTTGTTCATAAGTTGCTATAAGTAACTTAATCAATTTCACTTTATGGCCTCTAACTTGGGAAACGTAAACTTTTTTGCCGGGCGTGTGAAAAAAATTTGGAAGCCGATGCGATTCCCTAAGGCTGCGCAGAAAGAAAGTTTCCTGAATACCCCAAAGTTAGTTTTTAAGTTTCTCTCAGGTTTTGCTATTCTTTCTCAGTGAACGAACGGTCCATGCGGATCGTTCAACACATTTGAAGGACCAGAAAAGAACCGTCTATTAGCTGGACCAGCGCAGACGCAGCCCCCCTCTGGAGCTGAATGCCTGTATATGTCTGAGAAGGCCGGTAGACAACAAGACCCAGATACAGGAGAGAAAAATGGGTAACAACAAGTTTGCAGGACGCAAGGCGCGCACCGCCATCGCGATGTCTGTTTCTGCAGCAGTAGTCATGGGCGGCGTTGCCACCCCGGCCTTCGGCCAGAGCTACAGCTACTCCGGCGGCTACAGCTATTCCGAGAGCTCCTCGAGCAGCTCGTCTTACACCTACTCGGAGACTTCCACCCGCCCGGCCGATGACACCATGCGGTGGAACCTTGGCATGCTCCTCGCTCCGCCGACGATGAGTATTGCCGGCTGGTGCTTGGACTGGGCTGTGTGGAACAGCAATGCGACCCTCACATACGGCGCTCCGCAGCCGCTGACTCAGATTCAAACCGGTGGACCCAACGGTTACAAGGTGTACGATCTCAAGACCTTTATGGATGGTGCCTACAACGACGCAATCGTCAACGTGGCCCGCCTGATGAAGGAGTACTCTGAGAAGGCCATCGCCAACAACGATTACCAGGCTGCTCAGGTTGTTAAGAAGCTGCAGATGACGATGGATACCCTCACCGCCACTGGTATTAACCAGGTGATGATGATGCAGGCCATTACCAAGCGTATCAACCAGACAGGCGCTGGACTTGATTTCAATTACGTCCCATGGCCGAATGAGTTTGAGCAGTGGACCGGTTTGACCATTAACACTGGCTATACCCAAGCTCTGGAAACTGCGGATTATGCCTTCTTTGTATCCAGCCGTGTCCAGGTTCCCTCCGCTGGTGACCAGTGGGTTCAGATTATCGTCCCCAAGGGTGGTTACGCCTACGGTGGTGCAAACTGGGAAGCCAGCCAGCGCCTGATGACCTGGGATCAGCCCGGCCTCAACAAGGTCACTACCACCACTGAGACCTCGTCGAGCAGCACGAGCAGCTCCTCCTCGTGGACCTCTTCCTCTGTGGTGACTACCGAGCCGAAGCCGGTGACCTCCACTGAGACCAAGACCTCGACTGCTACGGCCACGACGACCGCTACCGCGACGGCGACCGAGACGGTCACCTACGTTGAGCGTCCGACCACGTCCACTTCTGTGGTCACCACCACGCTGACTCCGGCACCGGCTCCGACTCCGACAACTGTTGTTCAGCCGACCCCGAGCATCAACATTAACCAGAGCACCGAGCAGAACGTTGTGGTGAACTACAACGATGACCGTGACATCACGATCAACAACAACTACGTCACCAACAACGACAACGACACCACAATCATCCAGCAGCCCACCGTCACCGGTGCGACCGCTGGTACGACGATCACCTACCTGCCGTGGGCAATGATCAACGGTGTTGCCGTTGACTGGATCACCGTTGATGCCACCACCGGTAAGCTCACCGTCAACGGTCAGGGTGTTGCCCCGGGTCTCTATAACGTGACCATCACCTACTACGTCAACGGTGTGGCCCATACGCAGGTCGTGCAGGTGCGTGTCAATGACACCACCAACTACGCCAGCTACGATGTCTCCTACCTCACCCCCGGCACCGGCACTGTCACCAGCACCCAGGGTGCCCTGGTGACCGTCGAAAAGCCGACTGTGACCCCGGCCTACACCAACGGCCAGATCACCTACACGCTCGACGTCAATGAGCTGGATCAGCGCATCAACGCGAGCGACGTGTTCATTGCCCAGGACGGCAAGATCTTCTGGAATGCGCCGGCCGGCACCCCCGCTGGTACCTACCGCATCCCGGTGACCGTCACCTTCTACGACGGCCAGGGCAAGGTTGTTGCCACGAAGACCATCTACGCTGTGGTCACCCTCACCGCTGGTGTTGAGCAGCAGACCCCGCAGCAGCAGGTTGTCACGGAGATCACCTACCAGGAGAGCCACGGCTTTGCTGGTGACAAGGTGACCGTCAACGCCCCGCAGTTCAAGGATGCTTCCGGCAAGACGATCACGGTGACTAACGCAACGTTCACCTCCACTGACACCAACGCCACCAACTTCCAGGCGAACGGCTCGTTCACCTACACCATCCCGGCTGATGCCCAGGAAGGCTCGGTCATTCCGGTGGTTGTTAGCGTCACCATCGACAACCAGACCACTCAGACGTGGGCTCTCGTGCGTGTCGACGCGAAGGATAAGCAGAACAGGCTGGTCCAGCCGAAGGACGTGGAGGGTGCCGGCTACGCCGGTGAGCTCGTCACCACCAACGGTGTTGTCTTCGTTGACCAGAAGACCGGCGCAACTGTGCCGATGCCGGCAGATGTCACCTTCTCCTCGGTGAACTCTGAGCTGAAGTTCGAGGTTGTCAACGGTCAGACCGTGGTGAAGTACCAGATTCCGGAGAATGCTCAGCCGGCTGAGCTGCCGTTCCAGGTCATTGCCACCTACAAGGATGGCTCCCAGGATGAGTTCAAGGCCACGATCACCGTCAAGGCTCCGAACGCCACTGACTGGGCTGCTGATTACACCCCCGAGTACGGCAAGGGCCAGGGCTACCCGAAGCAGACTGTGAAGCTGGGCCTGCCCACCTTCACCCTGAACGGGCAGCGGGTTGCCGTGCCGCAGGACACCACCTTCACCGTGTTTACCAACCAGGGCATCACCGTCAACAACCTGACTGGGGAGCTGCAGTACCAGATTCCGGCGGATGCCACTGCCGGCCAGGTGATCCAGGTTCCGGTGACGGTTACCTACAAGGACCAGACCAGCGAGATCGTGATGGCTGAGGTCACCGTGCTCGATGCCACCACCGATGCGCAGGACAACACCCCGAACTATGTGGATGTGACCGTCAACGCCGGTGATACCGCCTCCATTCCGATGCCGAGCTTTGACCTGACGGAGACCACGCAGGTGGAGACCTACCTGGCTCTGGGTGGAACGAAGTTCTCCGTGAGCCGCAACCAGCCGAACCTCGGTCGGGTTGATGCCAACCGGATCAGCATCGATGAGAACACCGGTGCACTCACTGTCCTGGTTCCGGCTGACCAGCCAGTCGGTTCCCCGTCGGTCATCGTCTACGTCGATGTCGAGTACCCGGACGGTAGCTTCGACTACAACGTCCCGGCCCGCATCAATGTGATCAACGCTGGCCAGATTGAAACCGGCGCTCAGGTTCCCACGTCCACCTCGACCCCGGCACCTGTGGACAACGGTTCCACCGGCAGCAAGATCTCCGATCAGTGCATCGCCTCCATCATCGGCGTGACTGTGCCGCTGTTGGTGCTCGCCCCGCTCGGCTTGCTCTCCATGGTGAAACTGCCGGGTCTGACCGGTGGCGACGCAATCTCCGCCGCGATCAAGCAGTGGAACAACAACCTGCAGCGTCAGTACGGCCTCTTCAATGAGGACCTGGCCCGCAGCTGGGAAGGCGTGATGAACGGTGGCGGCCAGTGGTGGTCCCAGAACGGTGGCACCATCATCGGTGGGCTGGGTGCGATTGCCTACGCCGCAACTGCCGCTCTGACCATCGCCGACAACTGTGTCGATGGCGGGCTGACCGGCGAGGGCTCCCTGAGCTCCAACGGCCAGGCTCCCACCTACGACATGTGGGACAACGGCTCCTCCAAGCCGGCCCCGACCACGACTCCCGCGGCCAACAACTAAGGACGCGGAAACCAGATAAAGTTTTTCTCTCCTGAAAAATTGGAAAGGACCCGAGGTAACACTCGGGTCCTTTTTTACGTTAAGAAAAACTCAGCTTTTCCCTATCGGTACTCAGTGGCAACCCCAAACGATTGACCCCAAAACGGGGTAAACAAAAGAATCTTATTTCTGCTGCGAGATGGCATCTATCAGGTAAATTATTAAAAAAGTGCAGGATAGGGGCAAAAAAATCGTTCCAGAGTAGAACCTGAGGAATTGCTCGGCAATTACTAGGAAATTCTTAAGTTTGGTAGGATTGTGGCCATCATGTACCCCGCTGTGGCGGGTGCATCAGACCAGAATTTATCCCTCACTGACAGGATCAGTAAGTGAGCAGAAGGAACTCCGTTATGAACACACGCACAGTTAAGTTTGTGGCTGCACCGTTGTCGATTGCATTGCTCATCGGCGGTGCTGTGACCACCCCGGCTACCGCAGACATCACCGGCAACGTCTTCGCCCCGGTCAACAACACCATCGTCACCGGCGCAACCATCTCGTATGGGACCCCGGTGGAGGTGAGCGGCACCTACACCGTGAAGGTCACCTCCTCGGTTGCCGGTGCCACCTATCAGCTCATCGGTGCCCCGGAGTGGGTGACGATTGACCCGCAGACCGGTACCCTGACGGCCAACCCGCAGGCGAGCGGTGTTTCTGGGATTAAGACCGTCCTCGTGCAGGTGACCGTCAACGGTGTCTCCTCCTACGTCACCGTGGACTTCAACTTTGGCTCCTCGGTCATTAACGCGAACACCACCGTCACCCCGGGCCTTGTGTACACCAGCGCCCAGGTGGGCAACACGGGTGCGATTACCGTCACTCCGAACATCACGAGCACCAACACCAACATCGTCTCTGAGGTACTCATCAACGGTGTTTCTACGCCGATCAGCCAGTCCGGTGTCACCATTAACAGTGGCAGCAATATCGTCATCTCCAACAACACTGTCGGCACCTACACCATCCCGGTGCAGGATCAGCAGACCGGCCAGATCGTCGTTGTGAACGTCGAGAAGCCCGCCCCTGAGCAGGATGTGCAGATTACCTCCCGCACTGTGACGGTGCAGACCCAATCGCCGCAGCAGACGGTTATTCCGACGAAGCCGGTGGAGTATCTAACTGGTGACGATCAGCGCGGCAGCTTCACGCCCACCCAGCCGAACACGGGAATTGGCGGTGACCAGATTGCCAATGATCAGACAGTGCCGGAGGGAGGCTCCACCCCAGACAACACCAGCTCTGAGCTGCCTCCGCTGTGTCTGCCGACGATCCTCGGTGTGACCCTGCCGCTGTTGGTTCTCCTGCCGCTGGGCCTGCTGTCCAACGTGCAGCTGCCGGGTCTGACCAACGCCGATGCGTTCTCCCGCGCGATGAAGGAGTGGAACAACTCCCTGCAGCGTCAGTTCGGCATCTGGAATGAAAACACCTCCCGTGGTGTGGAGGCCGTGCAGATTGGCACTGGCACCTGGTGGGCCAACAACTCCCGCCTCATCGGCACCGCCCTGGGGGCGACCGCCTACCTCGGCTTCGCTGCCGCAGCATTGGCCGATAACTGCTCCCCGAACGGCGTGTTCAAGCCGGGTGAGACTGAGGCCTGGTTGTCCTCCAACCTGAGCTCCCAGCAGATTGCGGACTGGAAGGCCAACCAGACTGCCACTAACAACACTGCTCCGGCCACTGAGGGCTCGTCCACCAACACCGGTGCGAACGCTGGTGCCAACCAGTAGAAGCATCTGACTTTTGCGTCAACCCCGTCGTATCAAGCGGCGGGGTTGTGCTGTGTAATGGGTTGGCTCGCCGGGGGGATTATACGTACACTAGAAGTACGCGAGTAGAAGGGAGAGACACCATGATGCGCACAAGAAGTAGACTGCTGAGCCTAGCGGTGGCAGCGGCGGTGGCCGCTGGGGGAGTGACTGTCACTGAGACCGTGGCACCGGCACCAACAGCCCAGGCCCAACTCGTTCCTCCGGGTGGACTGCCGGCGGCTCTCCCGCAGATTTTCGTGGTCATCCTCCTCGCAGCCATCCCAACGGTGGCGATCCTCTACACCAAGTACTCTGACCCGGACTTTGTTCCCCAGAACGCCTCCGATGAGCGCGGTGTGGAGTGGGCAGCCAACCTGTCCACCTCCATCGAGCAGACCGGTGAGGCGGCACTGGAGTATGCCCGCCAGGAACAGTTGAAGCAGCAGCAACAACAGCGGCAGCAGTAAGCGTGATCGATGATCTTCCCACCCATCATTCCTGACCCCGCCCAGTCGCCGGAGGAGTACTTCACCGGCAGTGACTATGACTTCTTGGAGTCTGTGGCCCAATCCATTGACCCGGACTATGGGGACTATGGCGGCGATGGGGACGATGGTGAAGGCCCCAGTGAGGTGCAGGTGATTGCCGTGGAGCTCGCCGGCACCCTGCTGTATATGGGGATTCCGGCGTTTGTGAAAACGCTCATCCAGTACATGGGCGATATCAACCGCCTCCCCGCAGATGCCACCCTCACGCAGGTCATTCTCTTAGGACTCACCTACGGGGTGGCCCAGGAGGATCCGGGCTGCTGCGTGTATTTGGGTGGGGAGTACTACCAGGG
>R14__coassemble_1511_pt1 | contig 11571 bp, 9 predicted proteins | sample R14__metabat2_low_PE_014 | metagenome-assembled genome bin R14
GCACATTGAGGTACAGATCCTCGCCGACAAGTACGGTAACGTCACCCACCTCTTCGAGCGCGATTGCTCCCTGCAGCGCCGCCACCAGAAGGTGGTCGAGATTGCCCCGGCTCCGCACCTCGATCCCGAGCTCCGCGATCGCATCTGTGCCGATGCCGTCAAGTTCTGTAAGTCCATCAACTATGTCGGTGCAGGTACCGTGGAGTTCCTCGTCGACGAGTCCGGCGACTACGTGTTCATTGAGATGAACCCGCGCGTCCAGGTGGAGCACACGGTCACTGAGGAAATCACCTCCCGCGACATCGTTCGCTCCCAGATCCGCATTGCCGCCGGTGCGTCGCTGGAGGATATGCAGATGACCCAGGACATGATCCAAACCAACGGATATGCCCTGCAGTGCCGTGTCACCACGGAGGATCCGGCCAACGGCTTCCGCCCTGACACCGGTGTCATCACCAACTACCGCTCCCCGGGCGGCTCCGGAGTCCGCCTCGACGGTGCCGTCAACCTCGGTGGCGAAATCACCGCCCACTTTGACTCCCTGCTGGTGAAGGTGACCTGCCGTGGCAACACCTACAAGCAGGCCGTCGCCCGCGCACAACGGGCACTCGCGGAGTTCCAGATCTCCGGTGTGGCCACCAACATCGGCTTCCTCCGCGCCCTGTTGCGCGATCCGGACTTCACCAATACGCGGGTGAACACCAACTTCATCACCGATCACGCCTACCTGCTTGAGGCTCCGCCTGCTGACGACGAGGCCGGCCGCATCCTGGACTACTTGGCCGACGTGACCGTCAACAAGCCCAATGGTGAATACCCGGCCACCGCCATCGATCCGGCTACAAAGCTCCCGAAGGTCAGTGGCCAGCGCGAAAAGGGCTCCCGTGACCTGCTGTTGGAGCTTGGCCCACAGAAGTTTGCCGAGGCGTTGCGCAACCAGACCGCGCTAGCCGTCACGGAGACCACCTTCCGCGACGCGCACCAGTCTCTGCTTGCCACCCGGGTGCGCTCGCTGCCGATTGTTGCAGCAGCGAAGGCCACCAGTTACCTCACCCCACAGCTGTGGTCAGTAGAGGCCTGGGGTGGAGCGACCTACGATGTGGCCCTGCGCTTCCTCCACGAGGATCCGTGGGACCGGTTGGCAGCACTGCGCGAAGCCCTGCCCAACGTGAACATTCAGATGCTGTTGCGCGGCCGCAACACCGTCGGCTACACCCCCTACCCAGATGAGGTGTGCCAGGCCTTTGTCAAGGAGGCGGCTGCGACCGGTATCGATGTGTTCCGCATCTTTGATGCCCTCAACGACGTTTCCCAGATGCGCCCGGCCATCGACGCTGTGCTCGAAACTGGCACTACCGTAGCTGAGGTAGCCATGGCCTACTCGGGCAATTTGCTGGACCCGAATGAGAAGCTGTACACCCTGGACTACTACCTCAAGCTGGCCGAAGAAATCGTCAACGCCGGTGCCCACGTGCTGGCCGTAAAGGATATGGCAGGCCTGCTGCGCCCGGCGGCGGCGACAAAGCTCGTCACTGCCCTGCGTGCGCGCTTTGACCTGCCGGTCCACCTGCCCACCCACGATACGGCTGGCGGTCAGTTGGCCACCTACTTTGCCGCCGCCCATGCCGGTGTCGATGCAGTGGATGTGGCGAGCGCCCCGTTTGCCGGCACCACCTCACAGCCCTCACTGTCGGCCCTGGTAGCCGCGATGGCGAACACCGAGCGGGACACGAACATCCCGATGGAGAAGGTAACCGAGATGGAGCCCTACTGGGAGGCGGTGATGAGCACCTACAAGCCGTTCCAGTCTCCGGTGACCGCGCCCACCGGCCGCGTCTACCGGCACGAGATTCCCGGTGGTCAGCTCACCAACCTCCGCGCCCAGGCTGTCGCATTGGGATTGGCGGACCGGTTTGAGGTGATTGAGAACAACTACGCGGCCGTCTCCGATATGCTCGGCCACCCCACCAAGGTGACCCCGTCCTCGAAGGTTGTCGGCGACTTGGCGCTCGCCCTGGTGGGTGCAAACGTCACTCCGGAGGAGTTCGCCGCCGATCCGCAGAAGTACGACATTCCCGACTCGGTCATCTCCTTCCTGCGTGGCGAGCTGGGCACCCCGCCCGGTGGATGGCCGGAGCCACTGCGCTCGCGCATCCTCGAGGGCCGCGGCGAAGGCCACAAGGCCTTTGTGGAGGTTGCTCCCGACGATCAGGAGAAGCTCGTCTCTTCAGACCAGGCTGTGCGCCGGGATACGCTCAACACCCTGCTGTTCCCGAAGCCGACTGCGGAGTTCAAGGATCACCGTCGCCTCTATGGGCACACCTCTAAGCTCACCGACCGGGAGTTCCTCTACGGGTTGGCTGAGGGCGAGGAGTACTCGATTCCGATGGTCAGCGGCAAGGAACTGCTCGTGCGCCTGGATGCGATCGGTGAACCCGATGAGAAAGGCATGCGCGCCATCGTCTTCAACGTCAACGGCCAGATCCGCCCGACCAAGGTGCGCGACAACTCCGTGGAGAACGTCACGCCGGTGGCCGAGAAGGCCGACAGCTCCAACCCCGGCCATGTGGCTGCCCCGTTTGCCGGTGCCGTCACCGTCAAGGTGGAGGTTGGCCACGAGGTGAAGGCCGGTGACCCGGTCGCCATCATCGAGGCGATGAAGATGGAGGCAACGATCTCCGCACCGGTCGCCGGTACGGTGGAGCGCGTTGTCCTCAACGGGCCGACAAAGGTGGAGGGCAATGACCTCATTGCCGTAATCAAGCCGGCTTAATCTAGTCCTCCTCATCCTCAGAAAGGGTCCTACCCTGCGTTTCTCGCAGGGTACGGCCCTTTTCTTGGAGGTCCACCCGCTGCTGCCACTGAATGATGGCCGATTTGGTGGACCGCGGTGGTGCCTGAATGACCGCCTCGGCGTGAACCCCGCGCTGGAGTTCGCGGGCCCGAAGAATCTCCGCATCCACCTTCACCCCAAGCACAATAAACGTGTTCATAATCCACAGCGCCAACAAGAACGCGATGGCTGCACCGAGCGCCCCATAGGCGGAGAGGGCAACAAAGTACGTGAGATAGGTGCGCAACAGAATCCAGGCAATGATTGCCCCGGTCAGCGCGATGAGGGAGCCGGTGGTAAACCAGCGGAAGCGAGTGGGCCGCACATTCGGGGCGAAGTGGTAGAGCATCGCTATCAGGAAGACTGCGATGAACAGGATGACCGGCCAGCGCAGCCACGCCCAGGCAGGTAGGAAGTAATCAAGCAGATAGTTGACGGTCCCGGTCAGCCCCAGCGGGCCGGCGATCGGTTCAAGCACGCGGGTGATGACTGAGCGGCGCAGCACAATAGCCACGAAGATGATTGCCGCACCATTCGTCATGATGATGGTGAGAAACCACATCACCGCCCACGTGCGGATGAGCGGGCGCCCCTCCAACCTGCCGTACACATTGTTGGCAGCCCGCGCGAAGGCACGCACATAGGTGGAGGAGGAGAACAGGGCGATGAGCACCGAGACAATGAGCACAATGGTGCCCTGCCGGGCAGAGCCGATGATCATGTCAACGACGGTGGCAACATTGTCGGCGTAGTCCTCGGGGATGTAGTCATTGATGAGGTCGGCGGTGAGTGCTGTTACCTCCGTGCGATTGTTTGCCAGTAGGAGGGTGACGATGGAGTAGAGGGCGAGGACGGTGGGGGTGAACGTCAAGATGGAGAAGAAACTCAAGATTGCACCTTTGTCCATCATCGCGTTCAGGAAAAACTCGTGAGAGGTGCGTTGGGCCACGAGTTTCCAACTCGCCGCAGTCAACCGGTTGTGATGTTGAACGTCCGCTTTGTACTGGGCGCGGTCTTGGATGACCTCCACGATGGGGTCCCACGTCACTGGCACCACCATGTCTGGTTGAGTGTGCTCAGTGTGACGGGATGGAATCTCCATAACAGTTAAGGATAGGGCAGGATTACTCGGAATCGTGGTAGCCGGTATCATGAGTGTTCATGACAGTTTCACCCCCTCGTGCCAGTGTCCTCGCCCGTGTGGCGGCCATCGTGGTCATCTGTGCTGTTGCCGCCCAGGAGTTCATCGGCGCTCAGTGGCGCGTGTTCACGCTGCCTCGCCTGCAGGAGACCGGCGCCGAGCTCACACCAACGCTACCCATGTGGATTGCGGCGGCAGTGGTTGTTATTGCCGCGGTGGTGATGGTGGTCGGCAGCCTGCGCAGCGGCTGGAAGGCGGGTGTTGCCGCCTACGCTGGGGTGTCGCTACTTGCAGCAGTGCTGGTCTACGGTATCGACCTGGTGGCCGGTACCGTTGCCGGGGGTAACACGGTGGTGAGTCTTGCCATTCACGATGTGTTGTTACTTGTGGTGGCCTACTGCGCCGGTGTGGTTGTCTGGGGGCGCCGACCGGGCCAGGTAATCGCCGCCCGATTTGCCTCCCTCTTCCTATTGGCCGGTGCTGGCATCCTCGGGGCGTGGAGTTTCACCCACTTGGGATCGATTGACCAACCCGTCTTTGCCCACATCATCTTTACAGTCACACTCATCGTCGCGGTCATCATGGGTGCGTCGGAGGATCAGAACTGGATTTCTGGGGTGGCCGGTGTGCAAGGGGTGCTCGGTGCAGCGGCGCTCATCTCCAGCTCGTGGGGCCCGGTGTTACATGCCACCTTTGCGATGATTCTGGCCGGCTGCTTGGGCATTGCGTGGGCGCAGGAGTATGTCATGCCACAAAATCGGCCGTGGAGTCCGCTTGACGACGAGGACGAGGATACAGCCGACGACATAACCGACAGTGAGAGTGAGTAGGGTAGAACCATGACTTTGACAGTGGCAGTAGCCGGTGCAACCGGATATGCAGGCACAGAGATCCTGCGCATGCTCCTCCAACACCCCGCCTATAGTTCGGGAGAGTTGGTCATCCGCACGCTTGCCGGATCCTCTACCGTCGGCCAGACCGTGGGTTCCCTCATGCCCCATCTCGTGCCGTTGGCCGACCGGGTCATTGAACCCATCGAAGCGGTTGCGGGTGCTGACATTATTTTTCTCTGTCTCCCGCATGGCCACTCCGGTGCCATCGCCGAGGAATTGGGCGGTGACGCGTTGGTCATCGATGCATCAGCAGACTTCCGGTTGACCGATTCATCGGCATGGGAGGAGTTCTACGGCTCGGAGTATGCCGGATCGTGGCCGTATGGTTTACCGGAGATGCCCGGACACCGCGAACAATTGGCGCAGACTCGTCGTATTGCCACCCCCGGCTGCTTTGTCACCGGGGCCACTCTCGCAGCAATGCCTGCCGTTGCTGGGAAGCTTATTGATCCTCACCAGATCCGCATCGTCTCCTTCTCGGGGAACTCTGGGGCCGGAAAGTCCGCATCGGTGCCGCTGTTGGGGGCAGAGACAATGGGATCGGCCCGCGCGTACAAAGTCGGCGGTGTGCACCGCCACACCCCCGAGATCGAGCAGAACTTGTCCGAGATTGCCGGTAGCCCAGTAAAGGTCTCATTTACCCCGGTGCTTGCACCGATGTCGCGGGGTATTCTCACCACGGTGTCCGCACCCGTGGCCTTAGGTGTCACCGCAGCGCAGGTGCGCGAAGAATATGCCCGGGCCTATGCAGACGAGCCGTTCGTGTATCTCCTCCCTAAGAAGCAACAGCCCGAGACACAGAACGTGGTTGGCTCCAATGCCGTCCACGTCCAGGTGGAGGTAGACACCCGTACCGGGTTGCTGGTGGCCACCTCGGCCATCGACAACCTCACGAAGGGAACGAGCGGTCAGGCAATTCAGGCGATGAACATTGCACTCGGCTGGCCAGAGACCGATGGACTGTCCGTCGTCGGTGTGGCCCCGTAGAGAGGAAGAAGGCAGCGATGACGACGACAGCAGCGTTAGGCTTTACCGCTGGAGCGGTGACTGCGGGAATCAAGCCCTCCGGCAATCCGGATATGGCGTTGGTGGTCAACAATGGGCCACATTTCGCCAGTGCGGGAGTGTTCACCCGCAACCAAGTCAAGGCTGCCCCAGTCCAGCTCACCCAGAAGTACTTAAATATTGGCTCCACTTTCAAAGCAGTTGTGCTCAATGCGGGCAACGCCAATGCGTGTACTGGGAAGCAGGGTTTCGACGATGCGCTCTCCATGGCTGAACATGCCGCCCGTGCCCTGGGGCTGACCACCTCTGAGGTAGCTGAGTGCTCGACTGGGGTGATCGGGGAACCGATGCCTATGGACAAGGTGCGGGCGGCGATCCCGGGTCTCACCCAAGCGTTGGGGGACGATGAGGCGCATGGATTGGCCGCAGCTACAGCGATCATGACCACCGACACCGTGCACAAGGTCACTGTGCAACACGGGGGCAATGACGCAGGTGGCAGCTACATCATTGGCGGCATGGGCAAGGGGGTTGGGATGATGAGCCCCAGTTTGGCCACCATGCTCATTGTGCTCACCACCGACGCGTGGGTGGACAATGAGACCCTCCAGCAAGCACTCGAGGAGGCCGTCACCGAAACGTTCAACACAGTGGATATCGATGGCACTACCTCGACCAATGACACTGTGCTCGTGCTGGCCTCCGGTGCCAGCGGGGTGAAGCCTGACGCACAGGAGTTCTCCCGCACACTCCATGCCGCCTGTATGGATCTGGCGCTCCAGCAGCAGGCCGACGGGGAGGGCGTGACCAAGCGTGTCGACGTGACCGTCCAGGGGGCCCAGTCGGATGCAGAGGCTCTCGTGGCTGCCCGCACTATTGCACGCGACAACCTCTTCAAGTGTGCGATGTTCGGTGAGGACCCCAACTGGGGTCGTGTGTTGGCTGCTGTTGGAATGGCTCCGGTGGCGATGGACCCGGACAATATTTCTGTCTCCTTTAATGGTCACCCGGTGTGTGTGAACTCAACGAATACGCCGGATGCCCGGGAGGTGGACCTTTCGGATCAGCAGATTCAGGTCGTCGTCGACCTGGGTACTGAGGGGCCAGGTACTGGAACTATTCACACCACGGACCTGTCGCACGCCTATGTGGAGATCAATTCCGCCTACACGACCTAGTGTCCACAAGAACCCACCGCCAGTTATAAATTGCACTTGAGTGCATAAACCACTATTGTGGGTGGGCATGACACAACCCGGATCACACCTGCCCGAAGGACTCACAGAGGTGCCCGTGTCCAAGGAGACCTCCGATCTCACGGCAACTCAGCGCGCCCACGTGCTGGCCGAGGCACTGCCGTGGCTCCAACACTTCAAAGACAAGATTGTTGTCGTCAAATATGGCGGCAACGCGATGGTCGACGAAGACCTCAAGGCCGCCTTCGCCGCCGACATGGTGTTCCTGCGCACCGTTGGCGCACGCCCCGTCGTCGTCCACGGCGGTGGGCCACAGATCAACGCGATGCTCGAGCGGTTGGGACTGAAAGGGGAGTTCCGCGGTGGGTTCCGGGTCACCACTCCCGAGATGCTCGACGTCGTCCGGATGGTGCTCTTTGGCAAGGTGAACCGGGAACTCGTCGGACTCATCAACTCACACGGCCCCTATGCGGTGGGCACCTCCGGTGAGGATGCTGGTCTGTTCACCGCCACCAAGCGGTTGGTCCACGTCGATGGCAAAGAAACCGACATCGGGCTCGTTGGCGATATCGCTCAAGTCAACGGCGCGGCGATCTTGGACATCATCGATGCCGGCCGGATTCCAGTCGTCTCCACCATCGCCCCCGACGAGTCCGGCCAGGTGTACAACATCAACGCCGACACCGCCGCCGGAGCACTCGCCGCCGGTATTGGTGCGGAGCGGTTGGTCATGCTTACCGACGTGAAGGGCCTCTACGCCAACTACCCCGATGAGGATTCGCTCATCTCACTCATCGGTGTCGATGAGCTACGGGCAATGTTGCCCAGCCTGGATTCAGGCATGGTGCCGAAGATGGAGGCGTGTGTACGAGCAGTCGACGGAGGAGTCGAGGCCGCCCACGTCATCGACGGACGGATCGCCCACACAGTGCTGTTGGAACTGCTCACCGAAGGCGGCATCGGCACAATGGTCACGCAGGCGAAGTAGAAGGTAGACCCATGGTAGACACACAGAACACTAACACTCTCACTAGCCGGTGGGAGGCCTCCATGATGAACAACTACGGCACCCCAGCTGTAGAGATTGTCTCCGGGCACGGCGCAATCCTGGTGGATAGCCAGGGCCGCGAGTGCATTGACATGCTCTCCGGCATCGCCGTCAACTCACTCGGACAGGCTCACCCGGCCCTCATTGAGGCAGTGGATACTCAGATGCGCACGCTGATGCACGTCTCCAACCTGGCGATCACCGAGCCCGGTGTTGCCGTTGCAGAAGCACTGCGTCACCGCTTTGCCTCCGGCATCGAGGGCTTCAATGCCGAGGCCCAAGCCCAGGTCGAAGCATCCACCCGGGTGATGTTCTGCAACTCGGGAGCCGAGGCCAACGAGGCCGCGTTCAAACTGGCGCGTCTGACCGGTCGGCCCACCGTCTTCGCAGCCGAGGGCGGCTTCCACGGGCGGACGATGGGGGCACTAGCAATGACTGGCCAGCCAGACAAGCGCGCGGCGTTTGAGCCGATGCCACAGGATGTGCGCTACTACCCGTACGGGGACTTTGCTGCTGTAGAGAAGCTGGTGATGGCGAATCCCGACCAGGTGGCGGCGATTATTTTAGAACCCATCCAAGGGGAAATCGGTGTGACCGTGCCACCGGCAGGCTACCTCGCCCAGATCCGCGAACTCACCGAAAAGATCGGTGCACTCATGATCGTTGACGAGGTGCAGACCGGTGTGGGGCGCACCGGAAAGTTCTACGGCTTCCAACACGAGCCGGGTGTCATCCCCGACATCGTGACCATGGCGAAGGGCCTGGCCGGCGGCATTCCCGTCGGCGCTGTCGTGGCCACAGGTCCAGCTGCAACACTCTTCACACCGGGTTCCCACGGCACCACGTTCGGCGGCAACCCGATCTCCATGGCTGCGGCGAGAGCGGTACTCGACATCATCGACACGGGCTTCCTGGAGGAGGTGACAGCGAAGGGTGAGCACCTCCAGGCCAAGCTCAACGAGCTTGACACCGTTGCTTCAACCCGCGGCCAGGGTCTGATGGTCGGGGCAGTGCTCACCGGTGAGTGGGCCAAACAGGCCGTGGCGAAGGGGCCAGACTATGGGCTCATCCTCAACGCTCCGCAGAAGGACGTGATCCGCCTGGTGCCACCGCTGATCATTACCGAGGCGGAGATCGATGAGGCGGTCAGCCGGTTGGGCCGACTCCTCGCCGACGTTTCCCACGCAAACCAAGCCACCCAAGCCAACTAAGACATACGCCGTCAGCGGACGAGAACAGGAGAACAACAATGAGCAACACTGTCCACATCGGGTTGCCGGGAGTTCGGCACTACCTGCGCGACGATGACCTCTCCCCACAGGAGTTAGCCGAGGTCATGGTGCTGGCCGCAGAGGTCAAGAAACACCCCTACGCCTATGACACTTTTGCCGGGCCACAGTCGGTGGCGATGCTGTTTGATAAGACCTCCACGCGCACCCGCTTCTCCTTTGCCACTGCGATTGCCCAGCTGAAGGGCACGCCGATTTCCACCGATACGGGGAAGACGCAGATGGGCAAAGGGGAGACCTACCAGGACACAGGTGCGGTGCTCTCGCGGTTTACCTCGGCGATTGTTTGGCGCACCGGCGCCCACCAGAACTTGCTGGATATGGCAGAAACTGCGACGGTGCCGATTGTCAACGCCCTGTGCGATGACTTCCACCCCTGCCAGATTCTGGCGGATCTGCAGACGATGATTGAGAACTTCACCGACGGTGATGTCACCGAGTTGACCGCCGAGAATATCCTCGATTCGGTGAAGGGCAAGAAGGCCGTGTTCTTGGGCGATGGGGCCAACAATATGGCCAACTCGTATATGCTCGGGCTCACCACCGCCGGGATGGAGGTAGCGATCTGTGCGCCGGAGGGCTTCCACCCGAAGCAGGAGTTCGTCGAGGCAGCCGGGCAGCTGGGCACGGTGACCGTATCTACGGACTTGTCTGTTGTGGACGGTGCCGACGTGGTGATCACCGACACGTGGGTGTCCATGGGGCAGGAGAACGACGGCCTCGACCGCGCCCATGCCTTTGTGGACTACCAGGTCAACGCGGAGCTCATGGCCCGGGCGAACCCGGAGGCGATCTTCTTGCACTGCCTGCCGGCCTACCGGGGCAATGAGGTGACCGGTGATGTCATCGATGGCCCGCAGTCGCGGGTGTTTGATGAGGCTGAAAACCGCCTGCACGCACAGAAGGCGCTGCTCATCTGGCTGATGCAACACCAAGGCGAGGTAGAGGAGTAGGCCAATGACCGGAGCCAACCAGGCGGTCTCGCGCACTGCGCGCCAGGGCCGCATCGTGGAGATCCTCTCCAAATACCGCGTGTCCAGTCAAGTCCAGCTCTCTGAGCTGCTACTCGACGAAGGCATCGACATCACACAGGCCACCTTGTCCCGCGACCTCGATGAGTTGGGAGCAAAGAAGGTGCGCCCAGACGGTGGCGGGGCCTACTATGCCGTGGGACCGGTGGAGACCATCCTGACCGGCTCCCCGCACGGCCCGGAGGAGAAGCTGCGCCGGATGCTCGATGAGCTGGTGGTCTCTGCCGACCACTCGGGCAACATTGCGATGCTGCGCACCCCACCGGGGGCGGCCCAATACTTGGCCAGCTTTATTGACCGGGTTGGGGTGGCCGATGTGGTCGGCTGCATCGCCGGCGACGACACGATCTTTGTCCTCGCCCGGGAACCCAAGACCGGTGCTGATCTGGCGGCCGAGTTTATGAACCGTGGGTAAAGTGATCAACCTGTGCTAGTCTGTACACATTCAAGGCGTACATACGAGTGAGGTTAGGAGATGGCATCGACCATGGTCCAAGTAGTAAACACCGACAGTGAGCGTTTAGCCATCCGTATTCCCGCTGATGAAAAGCGACTTATTGCCACTGCTGCAAGGATTGAGAACAAATCTCTGACAGATTTCATCCGCGACTATGTTGTACCGGAGGCGCAGCGCGTCGTGAACACCGATACCATTGTGACCACCGAGGATATCTCTGTGATTCTGAACCTATTGGAGAATCCACCAGCGGGCACACGAGCACTCCAAGATGCGATTTCTCAGTACCAGGAGAATACTCGTGCTCACATGGCATGAGGAGCATATCGCCAAGAGCCATCCGCGCTCTCAATTCCACTGCGGTGAACGCAGCATCGATGAATTCCTCGCGCGCTACGCCCGACAAGAGGACACGATGGGGGTAGCGAAGACTTTTCTCGCGATCGACGATGCTAATGGAGCGATCGTCGGATTCTATACACTCACCGTAGAATCAGTACCTGTGTCGCTGATGCCAGAGGATTATCAAAAACGGCTAGGGCATCACAATATCCCCTTTTTTCTCCTCGCCAGACTCGGAGTAGACCGGGCATATCAGGGCCAGGGGATTGGGGGGCAACTACTCGTCGCCGCTGCGCATCGCTGCATCACCGTCGCCGCCGAGGTCGGGGGATTGGG
>R14__coassemble_1525_pt1 | contig 11465 bp, 12 predicted proteins | sample R14__metabat2_low_PE_014 | metagenome-assembled genome bin R14
TTGAACGAATTGCCACCACACCCCCAGTGGAGAAATCAACTACTCAGTAGTGGAGAACTCCACTAGTCATTAGTGGAGAAATCCACTAGAATCACACGGTATGGCTGCCACCCAGGACTACATTCCACGCATCGTCGACACGGAGCTTACCCATGCACTGACAATCGCTGGAGGTGTCTACCTGCGCGGACCTCGTGCCTGTGGCAAAACATCTTCAGCCCGGCAGGTTGCCCAATCCGATATCCGCTTACGGGCACGCGAGCAGGTAGAAACCGTTGCTGAAGTCAACCCTGCGAGCATCCTCGCTGGGGATACTCCCCGCCTTATCGATGAATGGCAGAATGTCCCAAGCATCTGGGAAGAGGTCCGGCATGAGATAGACAAGCGAGGCGAAAAAGGTCAGTTCATCTTAACCGGATCGGCCACTCCTACCGATGAAGCAAATGTGCAATCCGGTGCCGGGCGAATCCGCGAACTCACCATGCGGACAATGACTATGAAAGAACTCGGTCTAGCCCCTGGTGGGGTCTCAGTAGAGGATCTCCTTAACCCCGCTTTCACCCCTACAGGCGAATGCACGATGCCCGTCAGCGACTACGTTGAACATATCGTGCGGGGCGGATGGCCGGGTCTGCGCGATCTCGACCCAGATGATGCCCAGGAGATGCTCGAATCCTACCTGGATGAAATGGTCCAACACGATTTTCCCGACCTCGCCGGCCCTCGGCGCGACCCACGACTGTTCCGTGCATTTCTCCGGGGTTACGCCGATGCAATCGCACAGAACACGTCCTTCGCGGCAATCCGGAAGCGAATCGGTGATGAACATGCCCGCGTCCCCAGCCCTGACACGACGAAGAGTCTCTATGACTTCGGTGAACGACTATTCCTCCTAGAGGACCAGACAGCATGGTGGCCCGTCCTTCGTTCAAAGCAGGCGCTGCTCCAGACTCCTAAACGTCACTTCTGCGATGTCTCACTCGCTGCTGCGTTGATCGGCGCAAACGTCGACCATCTCTTGGACGATCTGGACACTCTCGGATACTTCTTTGAGTCCCTGGTTACTCATGAGCTCACCGTCTTCGCCCAGCACTCCCGGAAAGCAGTGCACTTCTACCGGGATGCGAAGGGCCGCGATGAGATGGACGCAGTGCTTGTGGACCGCCGTGGCGAGTGGGTTGGCTGCGAGGTGAAGCTCTCCCACCGCAAGGTAGACGAAGCCGCCGCCAGTCTCCTGCGAGTTGCCGCAAAAATCGCAAAGCCACCTCGAAACCTCTGCGTCATTATCCCCTCCGGCTTCGCCTACCGGCGCCCGGACGGTGTGCTCGTCGTTCCACTGGGTTTGCTCAATGCGTGAAAGGTGGACGAATCACCGTCGTCAATATCTAACTCGCCGGTGTTATCACTTTCCCAGGCAGCATAGAATTTTAAGCTCCTTCTCCGCCGTCAGATTGCCGCCAAGCCTCCAGTCGAGAAATCAAATATGTTCGAGCTCACGGGCGAGGTCCTCCCACGATATTGCACCAGCTGCAAGGTCAACTGTAAGGCGCAATAGCTTTGCACGATCTGTGTCAACGATCACGCCATTTAAATCTAGGAATGTCAGCATCGCAGCTAAAGCTAAGCGCTTGTTCCCGTCAACAAGCGGATGATCTCGAACAATTGAGTCGGCAAGTACAGCAGCTTTCTCCTCGATTGTGGTATAAGCATCGTCGCCGAAAACGGACGCTTGCGGCCTATGTGCCGCCGAATCAAGCAACCCTACATCGCGCACAGGACCGCATCGCAGGCTTGACATAATACCGATGAGGTCTTCCACATCAAGATATTCCATCAACAGGGCCCGTTACTGTTTGGCCAGCTCATCGAAGACATCGCCATAGCGAGCAATAATCCGATCCACTGACTCTGCTACACGCTGCTTGTGGAGTCTGCGTTGTGCAACGTCACGTATTGCCCGAACAATCGCCTCTTGCTTGCTGACCTGCTCCAACTCAGCGAGCTTCTCCAGGAGCTCATCGTCAGAAGGAGCTAACCGAACTGTCATTGCCATGGCACAATGATACCAAAACGATACCACTACACAGTAAAGCCGAGGGCGCGCAGCTGATCGCGGCCTTCCTCGGTGATCATGTACATCGACCACGGCGGTGACCACACCCAGTGGATGGTGAGCTTCTCAGCTACATCGTGGCCAACCACAGCCAGAGCCGCCTGCTCCTCAATGATGTCAGTCAACGGGCAACCCGGGGAGGTCAACGTCATGTTCACGTGGGCGTGGGTGCCCTCCTCAATCCACACGTCATAGACCAGGCCCAAGTCCACAATGTTGATGCCGAGCTCCGGATCAATCACATCGCGCAGGTACTCCTCCACATCGCTGGCTAGCTCGATATCGGCCTGCGACTGCTCCGGAATCGGACGCGACAGTTCCTCAAAGGCACCTGTTCCGTCGGTTAGCCCAGCATCGGCCGCCGACTGCTCAATGTTGGGGGCATTCTCATCACTCATTGCTTGTACCTCTACTGTTTCTCTAACTCTTTTATCGTTGCTTGTCTACTTTGCTCAACCTGTTTGGTCGGTTTGGTCTGTTTCGGTGGTTTTGGTGCTTCAGCTTTCCACCTGACTATCGGCCTCACTCAACGCCGCCTTGAAGGCCTCCCAGCCGAGCAGCGCACACTTCACGCGGGCCGGATACTGAGCCACACCGGCGAAGGCGACACCGTCACCGATAAGGTCCGGATCGCCCTCATCCTCACCCTTGGAGGTGATCATCGTTTCAAAGGCCTTGAGCTTCTCCAAGGCCTTGTCCACCGGCTGGCCGATGACCTCCTCGGTGAGCACATCCACCGAGGCCTGCGAGATAGAGCAGCCCTCAGCCTCATAGGAGATGTCCTCCACCGTCTGGCGGTCCTCTGACAGCTTGATCCGCATCACCAGGTCATCGCCGCACGAGGTGTTGGTGTGGTGAACCTGCGCATCGTAATCCTCCCGCAGGCCCGAGTGCTGCGGGTGCTTGTAGTGATCGAGGATCACCTCCTGGTACATGGACTCTAAACGCATTGTGTGCCTTCTCTCTGTGCTCTCTTAGTGCCTGTGGTAGTTGGCTCTCTCTGTGCCTGTAATGGTTGCCGACGCAATCTATACGCCGAAAAATTCCTTTGTCCGGTAAACACCCTCGATGAGGCGATCTATTTCCTCGGTGGTGTTGTACAGGTAGAAGGAGGCGCGCCCGGTGGAGGGAACACCAGTGGACTTGTGGATCGGGATCGCACAGTGGTGACCCACCCGGATGCACACGCCATCATCGTCGAGGACCTGGCTCATATCGTGCGGGTGCACCCCATCCAGGTTGAAACTGACCGCACTCCCCCGGCTGTGCATGTCTGTGGGACCGACCACGGTGATGCCGGGAATCTGAGTGAGCTTGTCCAGACAGTACGCGGTGAGCTTCTCCTCGTGGGCCCCAATGGCCGCCATCCCGATCTCCTGGAGGAAGTCCACGGCAGCCCCCAGGCCCACCACTTGTGAGTTCATCTGGGTTCCAGCCTCAAAACGGCGCGGGGATTCGGCGTAGGTGGCCTTCTCCATGGTCACCTCATCGATCATCGAACCACCGGTTAAGAACGGCGGGAGAACGTCGAGAAGCTCCTGCCTTCCGTAGAGGGCACCCACGCCAGTGGGCCCCAACATCTTGTGGCCGGAGAATGCTGCGAAGTCCACACCCAGCTCGTGGAAGTTCACCTGTTGGTGCGGCACCGACTGGCAGGCATCGAGCACGGTGAGAGCACCCACAGCGTGGGCTTTCGCCACCATTGCGGGCACATCGGTGATTGCACCGGTGACATTGGACTGGTGGGTAAACGCCACCACCTTCACCCGCCCCCCGGTGGTAGCACGCTGCTCACGGTCCAGCGCCTCCAGGTCCAGCGAATCCAGGTCTATCCGACCATCGGGGGTGGCGGTGAACCATTTGAGGGTGGCCCCGGTGCGCCGACACAACTCCTGCCACGGGATGAGGTTGGCGTGGTGTTCCAGCTCGGTGACCACCACAATGTCTTTGTCGGTTACCGCATAGTCCGAGCCCGGTCCCGCGTTCTTTCTCCCCCTTGCCCGGTCATCGCCGAGAATGTAGGAGATTTCATTGAGGGCGGCTGTTGCCCCCGAGGTGAACGCCAACTCATCCTGGTCAGCGCCGACAAAGTGGGCGATCTTCTCGCGGGCAGACTCAAACAGCTCACTGGACTCCTCGGTGAGCTCATAGGCACCCCGATGGACTGGGGCGTTGTGGTTCAACACAAAGTCCGCCTCTGCGTCCCACACCCGCTGCGGGCGCTGACTGGTCGCCCCAGAATCCAGATAGGCCAGCGGCTTACCGCGCATGGTGCGACTCACAATGGGAAACTCTGCGCGGATCTTCTCCACATTCAGTTCCCCGTTCTCGCTCACCCACGGGTTCACCGCATCTGCCATTGCTTCTCCTCTGTGCTGTTCCGTTCGCGTGTTGATCTAGCTGTAGCCACTCGCCGTGTGCCTACACCTCGGCCGGAGCGTCGAGGTACTCGTCGTAGCCGGTCTCCTCCAGCTTCTGAGCCAACTCTGGGCCACCGGTGGTAATGATCTGTCCGTGCGCGAAGACGTGGACGAACTGCGGCTTCACATAGTTGAGGATGCGGTTGTAGTGAGTGATGAGCAGCACTCCACCGTTGGTGCGCTCCTGATAGCGGTTGATCCCCTCACTGACAATGCGCAGGGCATCAACATCCAGCCCGGAGTCCGTCTCATCGAGGATGGCGAACTTGGGGGCCAACAGGCCCAGCTGCAAAATCTCATGGCGCTTCTTCTCGCCACCGGAGAACCCCTCATTGAGGGAGCGCTCTGAGAAGGAGGCATCAATCTTCAGCTCATCCTGGGCGGCCTTCACCTCCTTGATCCAATCGCGCAGGCGTGGAGCCTCACCGCGCACAGCGGTCGCCGCCGAACGCAGGAAGTTCGCGGTGGACACCCCGGGGACCTCCACCGGATACTGCATGGCCAGGAACAGTCCCGCGCGGGCGCGCTCATCCACGGAGAGCCCCAGAATGTCTTCACCATCGAGGAGGACTTCACCGCCGGTAATCTCATATTTGGGGTGGCCGGCCAGGGTGTAGGCCAAGGTGGACTTGCCGGAACCATTCGGTCCCATGATGGCGTGGGTTTCCCCGGACTTGATAGTCAAGTTCACGCCCTTGAGAATCTCCTTGCCTGCGGTGTTGTCATCGTCGGCGGCGACCCGGGCCGAGAGGTTTTTAATTTCTAGTGTGCTCATTGTCTGCCTTTTATCTTGTCTGTCTTCTCTGTCTTTGTTGCAGTGTCTCTACTGCGTCTGCTTTACATGTCCAGGGCATGGAGCTCGTCGGTGATTTCTGCGGAGAGCTTCTCGCGGACGTTCTCCAGCGGAATCTTCTCAATGACCTCGTGGAAGAAGCCGCGCACAATGAGTTTGCGCGCCTCATCTTCGGGGATACCGCGAGCCATGAGGTAGAACAGCTGCTCATCATCGAAGCGTCCGACCGTCGCGGCGTGACCGGCCCCGGTGACATCGCCGGTGGCGATCTCCAAGTTCGGAATCGCCTCTGCCCGCGCCCCCTCGGTGAGCAGCAGGTTGCGGTTGGCCTCATAGGTGTTGGTCTTTGGAGCCTCCGGGCGAATGAGCACATCACCCACCCAGGTGGCCCGCGCATCGTTGCGCCCAGAGGGATCGCCGTGCAGAGCACCCTTGTACAAGACGTTGGAGCGGCAGTTCGGTTGAGAGTGATCCACCAACAGGCGCTGCTCAAAGTACTGGCCGGCATCGGCAAAGTAGACACCGAGCAGTTCTGCATCCCCACCCGGGCCGGTGTAGTTCACCCGCGGGGTGAGACGCACCACGTCGCCACCAAAGACGGCGGCAGTGTGGCGGAGTGTGGCATCGCGGCCAAGCCGGGCGATCTCCTGGCCGACATGGACGGCACCGTCGTCCCAATCCTCGTGGATGACCACAGTCAGTTGGGCATTGTCGGCCACCAGATACTCGTGCATATCCGCGTGAGTGCCGGTACCCACACAGTGAAGGTTGACGACTACCTGGGCGTTCTCCCCCACCTCAACGATGATGTCGGTGAAGGTGGTTGCGTCCTCGCCTGCACCGGTGACGGTGATCGTGATCGGCTCCTCACTCACGGTGTTCGGGGCAACTGTGATGAGGGTGGCCTCCTCGAGGGAGGTCATCACCTGGGCCGCTACACGGTCATTGGCCTCCCCGGCCCTGCCAATGCGTGGATCCCCCTTCGCCAGGGTTTCTACGGTCACCTGACCTGTCTGTTTTGCGTCGTCGTCAGTAGGACTGGTATCTGTTCCAGTCAACTGCTCCGGTACCTCAACGGTTACCTGGGGCTTCGCAGACCTCGCAAAGCTAGAATTGTGCAAACCTTTCAGCCTGCGCAGTGGAACGAACCGCCACACCTCGTCTTTGACAGTGGGCACCGGGAAGTCATCCACGTTGTTGGAGGTGAACAGGTCACCCTTGTTATCAGCGATGAGCATTAACCCACCGACCCTTCCATTTGCAGTTCAATGAGACGGTTGAGCTCCAGGGCGTACTCCATCGGCAGCTCCTTGGCGATCGGCTCAACAAAGCCCCGCACGATCATCGCCATCGCCTCCTCCTCGGTCAAACCTCGGCTCATCAGGTAGAACAACTCGTCCTCGTTGACCTTGGAGACGGTGGCTTCATGGCCCAAGCTCACGTGGTCATTGCGGATGTCATTGTAGGGGTAGGTATCCGACCGGGAGATGTTATCCACCAGCAATGCGTCACAGACCACGTTGGAGCTGGAGTGATGCGCGTTCGGGTGGACCTCCACCAGGCCGCGGTAGGCCGAACGGCCGCCACCGCGCGACACCGACTTGGAGACAATGTGGGAGGAGGTGTGCGGGGCCAGGTGCTTCATCTTCGCACCGGTATCCATGATCTGGCCGGGGCCAGCAAACGCCGCCGAGAGCACCTCACCCTTGGCGTGCTCACCGGTGAGCCACACCGCCGGATACTTCATGCAGATCTTTGAGCCAATGTTGCCATCGACCCACTCCATGGTGCCGCCCTCCGCGCAGCGAGCGCGCTGGGTCACCAGGTTGTACACGTTGTTCGACCAGTTCTGGATAGTGGTGTAGCGGCAGCGGGCGTTCTTCTCCACGACAATCTCCACCACACCGGAGTGGAGCGAATCTGACTGGTAAATCGGGGCAGTACAACCCTCCACATAGTGGACGTAGGCCCCCTCATCGACGATGATGAGCGTGCGCTCAAACTGGCCCATGTTCTCGGTGTTGATGCGGAAGTAGGCCTGCAGCGGAATCTTCACATGCACACCCTTGGGCACGTAGACGAAGCTGCCACCGGACCACACTGCCCCGTTGAGTGCGGAGAACTTGTTGTCACCGGCGGGAACCACAGTGGCGAAGTACTTCTTGAAGAGCTCTGGGTATTCGCGCAAGCCCGTGTCCGTGTCCACGAAGATCACGCCCTGATCCTCGAGGTCCTTCTGGATCTGGTGGTAGACCACCTCAGACTCATACTGGGCGGCAACACCGGCGATGAGGCGGTTCTTCTCCGCCTCCGGGATACCCAACCGGTCATAGGTGGTTTTGATATCCTCGGGCAGATCATCCCAACTGGTCGCCTGCTTCTCGGTGGAGCGAACGTAATATTTGAACTCGTCGAAGTCGATCTCCTCCAAGCTTGGACCCCAGGTAGGCATCGGCTTCTTTGCAAAGAGTTTGAGGGAGTCCAACCGGTACTGGCGCATCCACTCCGGCTCGTCCTTGATCTGAGAGATGTGGCGGACGACCTCCTCACTGAGGCCGCGCTCGGCGGCCTGGCCGGCGGCATCGGAGTCGTGCCACCCGTAGTTGTAGGTGGTGCCCATCGACTCGATGATCTCGTCATCGGACAGGTGAGTGTCAGCGGGCTTGACCTGCTGGGTAGTCGCAGATGTCATGCAACATCTCCTTCTATGTGTGTGTGCATTTCGCTTGTGTGTTTCGTGTGTATATGGGTGTGGCTAAGTTTGTCTGCTGCTTAGTTTGTCGGTTTGGTCGGTTGGTTGGTGAGTGGGTAAAGAAACATTGGTGGTACAGATACCGTGACCACCGGCGATCGTCGCCAGTGGCTGGACGCGGTGGCCGATGAACTGGGAGATGGCCTCCTGCTCGGCGGCACAAAACTCCGGGAACTGGGAGGCCACCTCACTAATCGGGCAGTGATGGGTGCACAACTGGACACCGGCACGAGACCGACGCACCTCAGCGGCGTAGCCGAAGCTGGTGAAGGCATCGGCGACTGACTGGGTTGACTCCACCGGGTTATCAGCGCGTTTGGCGTGTGCCAAAATTGCCGCCACTCGCTTGGCTGCGAAACTCCTGACAGCCTCCTCGCCGCCGATCTCCCGCAGCGCATCGAGGGCATCCACGGCCAGTTCGTCGTAGTTGTGGCCGAACTGGTCGCGACCCAAGTCACTGAGCCGATAGGCGGTGGCGGGCCGACCTCGCCCACGTCCCTTGCCGCTGACAGTTCCGATTGCGGGGGCAACCTCGATGAGGCCCTCCTCCAGGAGAGCATCAAGGTGGCGGCGCACACCGGGGACTGTCAGCTCCAGGTCAGTTGCAAGAGCAGAGGCAGTTTGGGCACCGCGCCGATAGAGTCGGCGCAAAACTTCTGATCGGGTGTCCATGTCTGCCTCCTTTCTTACTGCTCGTCGGCCATGTTCGTGGGCCTGGCCCGCTATACTGTGCGGATAGGCGTTAAGAACGACCACGATTTTATAAACATCTTTGATTTTATAAACATCTTTGATTTTATAAACAGCAATGTTTCTTAATTGCCGCCTTGAATAGTAACACACTTGTCGCCGACGCATCCCATCGGAGGTCCTCATGGCCAGCACAGCCACCGCCACCAGCGGTCATGCGGGACAGGTGGCGGACTATTCCCTGTCCTATTTGGAACTGACCCGCTTCGCCCAACTGCGCTGGCTGGGCACCGTCGGGGCACTGCTGGCGTGGCTCGGTGGACTCGGTGCCGGGGCACTGCCAGTAGTGGGCAACGCCTATCCTGGACTGCCCCTCGGCTCCCTCATGGGGCGAATGATGCAGACCTCCTCAGTGGTCACCCTCCTCGGTGTTGGGTTTATCGTCACCGCCTGGGTGGCGATGGCCCCATTTGTGGGGGCCTCCACCGACACGGTCACCCGACCGACGGGTTTGCTCACCGTGTCCATGCTGCGGCGCACCTTCCTCCAGTGGACGGTGCCACTCATCTTCACCGCGCCACTGTTCACCCAAGACATCTACTCCTACCTCGCCCAAGGTGCGGCCCTCGCCCGAGGGTTGGACCCCTACTCCGCCGGTCCTGTTGAACTCCTCGGCGCAGACGATCCCCTGGCCCGCTCCGTACCCTTCATCTGGGCAAATTCACCCTCCCCCTACGGGCCAGTGGCCCTGAGTATCGCCCGCATCATTGCGATCATCACCGGGGAGAACATCTTCTTCGGCATCCTTGCCCACCGCCTGGTTACCGTCGCCGGCATTGCGGCCGCCGCGTGGGCAGTAACCAAACTTGCCCGCCGCGCCGGTGTGCGCGTCCAGGTTGCCATCTGGCTGGGCATCTTGAATCCCCTGGTCATCTTCCATCTTGTCGGCGGTATCCACAATGAGGCGCTGATGTTGGGCCTGGTCATGGTGGGACTTGAGGTTGGGCTGCGCGGCATTGACAGGCTCACTGGCCGCGCTGAGCCTTCACCGCCTCGAGCCGCCCCACCGTCCCTGCTCAGTATCGAGGCCCTCCCAGGATGGGGGCTCCTCATTCTCGCCGGCTTCCTCATCTCCTGCGCTGGGATGGTCAAAGTCACCGGTTTTGTGGCACTCGGGTTCGTCGGTATGGCCATCGCCCGCCGCTTCCGCAACCAGGGTCTCCCGCACGTCATCGCCTTCGGTGCCTCCGTCATCGGCGGTCTCATCATCCTCGTTGCGTCGGTTGCATGTGTCACCGCAACCAGCGGCATTGGACTGGGCTGGATCACCGGCCAAGGGGGTGCCGCCACCATCCTCTCCTGGATGAGCATCACCACCGACATCGGCGTGGTCTTCGGCCGGTTGGGCATGATCTTAGGCCTCGGCGATCACACCGTGGCGATGCTCTTGGTTACCCGTGGGGTGGGGATTGGTGTGGCCATGATCATCATGGTCATCACCATGATTGCGGTGTACAGAGGGAAACTGCCCACCGTCGGCGGATTGGGTGTCTTCCTCCTCATCCTGGTCACCCTCTTCCCCGTCGTCCACCCCTGGTACATGCTCTGGGCGATCCTCCCCCTGGCCACCTACCCGGCAGCCACCAGCCAACAGAGCTTCTTCCGCAAAGCAGCGGTGATCTACTCCGCCCTCCTCTCCTTCTCCGTTCTGCCGCGCGGACTCACCCTGCCCGCCGGCACGGTCATTGCCATCTACGTTGGCGCAATAGTTGCCTACCTGATTGTCATGGGAGTGATTGTGTGGTCCAGGCGGCGCTACTTTGGGGCCAGCCTGTAGGCGTTTTACAATGGTCCCATGACGCGTGCCATCGTTGCCGAACACCTCACCAAGACTTTTGCTGCAGACACCGTCGCCGTCAACGACCTCTCGTTCACTGTGCGCCCACACACTGTCACCGCACTCTTGGGACCAAACGGGGCGGGCAAAACCACCACCATCTCCATGTGCGAGGGTTTCACCTCCCCCACCTCAGGACAACTCACGGTGCTCGGCCTCAACCCCGCCCGGCACGGCGATGAACTGCGCAGCCGCATCGGCATTATGCTGCAGGGCGGCGGTGCCTATCCGGGCATTCGTACCCGAGAAATGCTCGCCCTAGCAGCCAGTTACTCCGCCCACCCCCTGAATGTGGATTGGCTGCTGGGTGTTGTAGGGCTCACTGAGGTGGCGCGCACAACCTACCGGGGCCTGTCCGGCGGACAACAACAGCGACTCTCCCTAGCTTGCGCGCTAGTCGGCCGCCCCGAACTCGTCTTCTTGGATGAGCCCTCCGCCGGATTGGATGCCGGTGCCCGCCACCTGGTGTGGGAGCTCATCAAATCCCTGCGCCGCGATGGAGTCACCGTCATCCTCACCACCCACCACCTCGATGAAGCCGAGGCGCTGGCCGATGACGTGCTGATCATCAACCACGGCCAGCTGGTCGCCAGCGGCAGCCCCGATGAGCTGCGTGAAACCGTCATGGCTGAGCGCACCCACCGCACTGAAATCACAGCAACGCGCCCGTTGAACACCGAGGACATCACTGCACTCACAGCGAGTATCCAGCTCAACGCCAATACTGACAGCGCTCCCGGCATCCAAACCTCAGCCGATGGCCACACAGTGACACTGCCGGTTGAGCCCACCTCCCACAG
>R14__coassemble_1582_pt1 | contig 11140 bp, 8 predicted proteins | sample R14__metabat2_low_PE_014 | metagenome-assembled genome bin R14
CAGGGCTGCGCCTGGTTTATTCCGGCGTTGCCTCGATTCATGCTCTGTTTGTGTGCTACCACCTGAGCCCGCCCTGGGGATTTGTGGGAGGTAGCACACAAACAGAGCACAAATGTGTGGGACACCAGTAAAGCGTCCGAGGGGTCTAAGCTGGTGGCTATGACTGACACCCCCGTAGAACTCACAGGCCACACCCCACGCTCAACCGCCCTGATGACGGACATGTATGAGCTCACCATGCTCCAGGCGGCAATCAAAGACGGCACCGTGGACCGGCAGTGCGCCTTTGAAGTGTTTACGCGCAGGCTCGCCCACGGTCGGCGCTACGGAATCGTCGCCGGCACGGCACGGGTGTTGGAGGCGGTGAAGAACTTCCGGTTCTCTACGTCCCAGTTGGATTCGCTGACGTTCTTGGATTCCGCCACCCGCGAGTATCTGGCCAACTACCGGTTCAGTGGCAGTATTGATGGCTACCGGGAGGGCGAACTCTACTTCCCCAACTCCCCCATCCTCACCGTCCGCTCCACATTCGGTGAGGCTGTCGTCTTGGAGACAGTCATCTTGTCCATCCTCAACGCGGACAGTGCCGTCGCCTCTGCGGCAGCACGCATGGTTGTGGCTGCTGAGGGACGGCCGATCATTGAGATGGGTTCGCGGCGCACCCACGAGGAAAACGCCGTCACCGCCACCCGTGCCGCCTACATCGCCGGGTTTGTTGCCACCAGTAACTTGGAGGCTGGCCACCGCTACGGCATTCCCACGTCCGGGACGGCGGCCCACGCCTGGACGCTTCTCCACGTCAACGCGGACGGCACCCCCAATGAGAAGGCCGCGTTTGCCGCCCAGATCGATGCTCTCGGCATTGAAACAGTCCTGTTGGTGGACACCTTTGACATCGCCCAGGGGATCCGCAACGCCATCGAGGTGGCCGGCCCCCACCTGGGCGGTATCCGGATCGACTCCGGTGACTTGGGTGTCATCGCCCGCCAGGCGCGCGATGAGCTCGACCAGCTCGGTGCGGTGGATACGAAGATCGTTGTCTCCAGTGACTTAGATGAGTTCGCCATCGCCGGTTTGCGCGGGGATCCGGTGGACTCGTTCGGGGTGGGCACCAAGGTGGTGGTGGGCTCTGGCGTGCCGACGGCCGAACTGGTCTACAAACTCGTCGAGGTCGACGGGCTCCCCGTCGCCAAGCGGGCAGCTGGCAAGATCTCCATCGCCGGGGCGAAGCAGGCCCTGCGCACGTCTCGCGCCTCCGGCACCGCCGTCGAGGAGATCGTCTACCCGATGGATCAACCCGCCCCCGACATGGGCAACTTCCACACCACGCAGCTGACCATTCCGCTCATGCGCGGCGGAGAGATTGTGGACGACCTGCCCACCTTGGAGCAGTCGCGCGAGCACCGCGCCGAGGCGATTGTCACCTTGCCGTGGGAGGGGTTGGCCCTCTCGGAGGGGGATCCTGCCCTGGAGACCCGGTTTATCGGCTTCAACCAGCAGTAGGTAGGTGCCCATGTCCTCTCACCCGGCAACCACCGAGCTACTGGATACTGCTGTTGCCGCGATCGGCGGCACCACCCGTGATGGGCAGGTGCGCATGTGCGAGGCGGTCACTGCCACAATGGACGGCAATGGCGAGGCCACCCACCTGGCGGTTCAGGCGGGCACCGGCACCGGTAAATCACTGGCCTACCTCATTCCGGCGGTTGCCCACGCCCTGGACACCGACATGCCGGTCATCGTTGCCACAGCCACGCTGGCTCTGCAGCGCCAGCTCGTCGAGCGCGACCTGCCTCGGCTCATCGAGGCAATCGGCGACGAGTTCGACCGCACCCCCCAGTTTGCCACCCTCAAGGGACGGGCCAACTATCTGTGTCTGAAACTGGTGAATTCCGATGAGGGCCTGTTTACCGCCGACGAGATCGCCTGGATGGAGCCCCACCTCAAGCGCCTCGGCGAGTGGGCCGAGGACACCGACACCGGCGACCGCGACCACATGGAGCCCGGTGTCCCCCAGGCGGTGTGGAACAAGATGTCGGTGACCTCCCGCGACTGCATCGGGGCGAACGTTTGCCCATTCGGAGCCGAGTGCTACGCCGAACTGGCCAAACGGAAGGCCCAGGATGCCGACATCATTGTCACCAACCACGCCCTGCTGGCCATTGACGCGCTCGTACCTAGTTCGCTGTTGCCCGACCACGATGTCGTCGTCATCGATGAGGCCCATGAGCTCTCCGAGGTGGTCACCCGCCAGCTCACGCAGATGATCTCCATTCAGGCCCTGTCGATGAGCTACCAGCGGGCGAAGAAGCTCGCCCCGGCGGCCACCGAAGCCCTGGAATCCCTGAAGTCAGCGATTGACGGGTGGAGCGGTCTCGTCGACACGCTGCCGGAAGGCCGCTGGGAGACAGTACCGCCGGATGTGCCCGGTCCCCTCCAGGTGCTCTCGGTGGCACTCGCCGCCGTGCGCGATGCAGTCACCGATGCCGCCGATGACCACGAAGCCACCAACGACCCGGAAAAACACGCCGAACGGCAGACCCTGAGTAGCCACATCGGCGAACAGGTCGCCACCATCGCCGCCATCCTGGAGACCACTCCCGGCATGGTCACCTGGCTGGAGGAGCGCCGCGTCTATGTCGCCCCGCTGTCTGTCTCTGAGGACTTGGGCGAGAGCCTGTTTGAGGAGAACACCGTCATCGCCACCTCTGCCACCTTGGCGTTGGGGGGAAGCTTTGAGGCAATAACCGCCCAGTGGGGTGTCAGTGATTGCCAGGGCATCGACGTGGGCTCCCCCTTCGACCCTGCTCACTCGGCGATCCTCTACGTGGCCGCCGACCTGCCCAACCCCTCGCGCACTGTGGACCCGGCTGTCTATGACCAGATGGAGGCGCTCATCCGCGCTGCGGGGGGTCGCACCCTCGGCCTGTTCTCCTCCCGGCGCGCCCTCGAAGCTGCCACCGAGCAAATGCGCGAACGCCTGCCGGAGCTGACCATCCTCTGCCAGGGCGAGGACTCCCTCGGCGTGCTTGTCGATGCCTTCACTGCCACCGAATCCACCTGCCTGTTTGGCACCCTCTCCCTGTGGCAGGGGGTGGATGTGCCGGGGCGGACGAACTCGCTGGTGATCATCGATAAGTTGCCGTTTGCTCGGCCCGATGATCCGCTCAGCTCCGCGCGGATTACCGCCGCCAACGCTGCCGGTCGCAGTGGGTTCATGGAGGTGCAGGTCACCCACGCCTCCCTGCTCATGGCGCAGGCAGCTGGGCGACTGTTGCGCAGCATTGATGACAAGGGGGTGGTGGCTGTGTTGGATCCGCGGCTGACGACGAAGCGCTACGGGTCTTTCATTCGGGCTTCGATGCCGCCGATGTGGTTGACCACTGATCTGGACACTGTCACTGCTGCTCTGACCCGGTTGACTGGAGGGACCGATGGCTGAGCCGACCTCACTGCCTGAACTCATCTTCGGCGGGCTGGACACTGCCGACCAGCTGCCGGAGACTCCGGCGATCACCGATGCAACTGGGGTGAGCGTGACCTTGAGGCAGCTGCGTTCGCTTATTGAACACGTCGCCGCAGGCCTCACTGCGCTGGGTGTCACCCCTGGTCAGCGGGTGGGGGTGCGATTGGGCAACTCGGTGAGTTTTGCCGCTGCCTTCCACGGTGTACTCACGGCCGGGGCGGTGGTGGTGCCGATGAGCGGGGAACCGCCAGCTGGACTGCCCATCGCCTACATCATCGATGAGACTACCTACCCTGGCCTGGCCGCATCCAGTGGCACTGTCCCAATCGGATCGGTGCCTGTTTCTGCTGACTCCCCGGCCTGCCTGCCGGTGAGTTCGGGAACAACCGGCACACCAAAGGTGGTTGTACTCACCCACGCAAACCTCATGGCCAACGTCCGGCAGTTCGCCGCTGTAGTGCCCATCACCAGTGCCGACACGGTGCTGGGGGTGCTTCCGTTCACCCACATCTTTGGTCTGACGGCGATCCTCAACGTGCCTCTGTTTGTGCGCGCCCATGTCATTGCGCTGCCATTTACGCCCGACAGTTTCTTTGAGAGCTTTGGGCGCTACTCGGTCACTGTTGGGTTTATTGCACCCCCGCTGGCAAAACTGTTGGCCCACGATCCGCGTGTGGAGGAAGCAGACTTCTCCACGCTGCGCCTGCTTATCAACGGTGGGGCCGCCCTCAACGTGGCGGAGGGCGAGGCCACGGCCTTCCGGACTGGGGCGCGGATTGTGCAGGGCTATGGGATGACGGAGACCTCCCCGGTCACCCACCTGACCGTGTCGGAGGATACCCCGATGGGCTCCATTGGCCGCCCATTGCCTCAGACCCAGCAGCGCATTGTCGACCCCGACACCATTACCGATGTCGCCGTTGGTGAGGTGGGGGAACTGTGGATTGCTGGCCCGCAGGTGATGGCCGGATATTGGAACGATCCCGATGCCACCCAAGCTGCCCTCGTTGGAAAGTGGCTGCGCACCGGGGACATGGCCCGTGAACTTGCTGGTGGGGATATTGAGATTGTGGACCGACTGAAAGACGTCATCAAATATCACGGCTACCAGGTCTCCCCGGTGAAATTGGAGGCGCTCATCACTGCCATTCCCGGAGTGAGCGATGTGGCGGTGGTGCGCAAACTGGATGACAACGGGGAGGAGATTCCCGTCGCCTTCGTCGTCGGCACGGCCAGTGCTGAGCAGGTGATGGGCTATGTTGCCGCCCGGGTGCCCGGCTATGAGCGCATCCGCCGAGTGGAGTTTGTGGATGCTATTCCCCGGTCGGCGACGGGGAAGATCCTGAGGCGGTTGCTCTAGGCGTGGGCCTCCCACCCGCAGGGCAGGGCGACCACTGTCAGGGAGCCAGGGGCGATCTCGGTGAACCCGCCATCTTGCACAACTAGTGCCCCGGGATGGGTGGCACGCTCGGTAAAGCGGGCGGTGTCCACCTCCTCCACCGACAGGGGGAAATTGGCCTCAGTCCACCGCCAGGCGGTCTCCACATCCATCCGGGCGAGCGCCAACATGGATCCGTGGCCAACCTGCGCGGTGATTTTGCCCACCGTCATCGCCAATCCGGCATTCACATACAGGGCAACACCGAACTCCGGTGGGCTCGCCGCCCGCCCTGGCTCCAGGTCTGTGCCCGCAATCTGCAGTTTGTTGAGCAGTGGATGGGTCTGACTGACCGGTTCTGGCGGAAACGCGCGCACCTGGGCGGTGCCGACAGTGGCCGTGTAGCCGGTGAGCTCCTGGACGCGCTCCCAGTGAATGTTGCGGGCGCGGCGGGAGATTTTACGGATCTTGGAGGTGTACCACGTGGTGAAGGCGCGCTGATAGTCCGGATCGGCGGCGACATCCTCAGCCACAATGCAGCCCACCACGGCCTTCGCTGCCGCCTCCAGCACATCGGTGCGATCGGGGAGGTCGCGCTTGGGCAGGTTGATGACAAGATCCATGGCGTAGTCATCGTCGAGCTCAAAGCGGTGATCGAGGCCGGTAGTGAGAAGCTCATAGGCCTGCTGAAAATAGTCAGGCACGCTCATGTTCACTGCCCTAGCCCGGCAATCGGCCCAGCCAGTGGCAACAGCCCATCCAACCGACCAAAGTTGAGCGAGGTGTCGGTGACTGCCTTGAGTGCAGGTTTGGCCATGAACGCCACACCCAAGCCTGCCGCCTGTGTCATGAGGGAATCGTTGGCCCCGTCACCGACGGCGATGACGTGCTCCAACGGGATATTCTCCTTCTGCGCAATCTCGCGGAGGAATCGCTCTTTCACGGTCTTGTCAATGATCTCCCCGATGACCCGGCCGGTCAGCTTCCCATCGATGACTTCGAGGGTATTGGCCAGGGAGTAGGTGATCCCCGCTCGTTCCTGCAAGGTGTCCACCACCTGCACGAACCCACCGGAGACGACTCCGGACGGCCAGCCGCGCCGATTGAACTCTGCAATGAGATGAAGGGCACCGTCGGTGAACCGGATAGAGTCAGCCACCTGCATGAAGATCTCATCACTCAAGCCCTCCAGGGTGGCTACGCGGCGGCGCAACGACTGGGCAAAGTCGAGTTCCCCGCGCATCGCGGCCTCAGTGATCGCCGCGACCTCCTCGCCTTTCCCGGCAAACGCCGCGAGCTCGTCGATGACCTCGGCTTGGATGAGGGTGGAGTCGCAGTCCATGATGAGGAGTTTGGGTGCCTCTCGCTCGGCACCGGCCGGGACGAGAGCTAGGTCGACGTGAAGCTCCTCGCTGAGTGCCCGCAGCTTCTCCGTCGTCGGTGTAGGTACGCCATCACTGAGGTCAATGCCCATCTCCACGACAGCGAGCGGGAAGGACTCGGTCGGCTCAGCAGTCCGCTCTACGGTGATCGGGGCGAAGAAGAGTCTTGTGACCTGTTCGATCACGCACTGGAGAAGATACTCTCTGATCTCAGGGGCTTGAACGATAATAAGGTGGGTCACATTTCTCACACGGGTAGTGTACCACTGTGGCATAGGCAGAACCCCCGCCGGACCGGAGTCCGACGGGGGTTAAAGAGCTAGAGGAGGCGATTAGTCGCGACCAGTGTGCAGCTCGTTTCGAGCCTGCTCAACAACCTGCGGGTAGTGCAGCTCGAACGCGGGGCGCTCGGAGCGGATACGCGGCAGGGAGTAGAAGTTGTGTGCCGGCGGCGGGCACGAGGTGGCCCACTCCAGCGAGTTGCCGTAGCCCCAGGGATCATCAACTGTGACGATCTCACCGTAGCGCCAGCTCTTGAGCACGTTCCAGATGAACGGCAGCATGGAGATGCCGAGCACGAAGGAGAAGACGGTGGACACCTGGTTGAGGGTGGTGAAGCCGTCGGTCTCGAGGTAGTCAGCGTAGCGGCGGGACATACCGGAGGTACCCAGCCAGTGCTGCACGAAGAAGGTGCCGTGGAAGCCGATGAAGGTCAACCAGAAGTGAACCTTGCCCAGCTTCTCATCCAACATACGACCGGTCATCTTCGGGAACCAGAAGTACACGCCAGCGGTAGAGGCGAAGAACAGGGTGGCGAAGAGGGTGTAGTGGAAGTGAGCAACCAGGAAGTAGGACTCAGAGATCTGGAAGTCCAGCGGCGGGGAGGCCAGCATGATACCGGTCATACCACCGAAGAGGAAGGTCAGCAGGAAGCCGAGGGCCCACAGCATCGGGGTCTGCAGCGTGATGTGGCCGTTCCACATGGTGCCCAGCCAGTTGAAGAACTTCATACCGGTCGGAACCGCGATGAGGAACGTCATGAAGGCGAAGAACGGGAGGAGCACAGCACCGGTGACATACAGGTGGTGCGCCCACACGGCCATGGACAGGCCACCGATGGAGAGGGTGGCGAAGATGAGGCCGATGTAGCCGAACATGGGCTTGCGGGAGAAGACCGGGACGATCTCGGAGATCACACCGAAGAACGGCAGAGCCAGAACGTAGACCTCCGGGTGACCGAAGAACCAGAAGAGGTGCTGCCACAGCATCGCGCCACCGTTGCCCGGATCGAAGATGTGTCCGCCGAGCTTGCGGTCATACATAACGCCGAGGGCGGCAGCGGTCAGCATCGGGAAGATCATCAGCACGATGACGGAGGCGACGAAGATGTTCCAGCAGAAGATCGGCATACGGAACATGGTCATGCCCGGTGCGCGGAGGCAGAGGATCGTGGTGATCATGTTCACTGCGGAAGCAATGGTGCCCACACCGGTCGCACCCACACCGACAATCCAGTAGTCAGTGCCGATGCCCGGGGAGTGCATGATGTCCGACAGCGGGGCGTAAATGGTCCAGCCGAAGTCGCCTGCGCCACCGGGGGTGACGAAGCCGGCGCAGAACGCAACGATACCGACCTGGGTGATCCAGAAGCCGAAGGCGTTCAAACGCGGGAAGGCCACGTCCGGTGCACCAATCTGCAGCGGTACAGCGAAGTTGGCGAAGCCCCACACGATCGGGGTACCAAAGGCCAACAGCATGATTGTGCCGTGCATGGTGAACAGCTGGTTGTACTGCTCATTGGACAGGAACTGCAGACCCGGCTTGAACAGCTCCAAGCGGATGAGCAGGGCCATAATGCCACCGACGATGTACCAGACATAGCACATGAACACGTACATGATGCCGAGCATCTTGTGGTCGGTGGTGGTGAACAGCTTGTAGAAAATGTTGCCTCGACGACCGACGCCATGGGGCGCGGGGCGAGCGGGGAGAACTGGACGTTCAACCCGAGGCGCTACAGCGGTCATGTTTCCTCCTAATTAGTCGTTCCGTATCCCATACACCCCACCTGATGAGGCATATAGCAATACTGAGCCGACACGTTTACTTAGCTCACTGGCAACTTTATCCCATGACCCGCCCGGTTTTCCAGCGAGAAAAATAGTGTGAACATCGCTGGAACTATTTGCCTTTTTATCCTACAGCCTGCGAATGTGCTGGTTGAGCAAACGCAGATGTCCTTCTGGTTGTTTCAGCAAAATTTCAGGACTCCCAAAGGTGGGTAAAAAGGTTGCCCTCTCGCGCCTAAAGATTACCCCCACGCGGGGGTGAATGGGTACCCCCGTTTCGGGGCGAATTCCGATACCCCCTCCCCTATTTTTGCTGACCTCCGAGAAATCTTATTTGCCCACATAGGGCACTATAAACGTGTTCCTGAACAGAAAAAGTGGGCGACCGCACGGCCGCCCACAGAAAATATTCCCGAACGCTGTTAGAAATCCCAGTCCTCGTCCTCGGTGGATTCCACCGACCCGATCACATAACTGGATCCAGACCCGGAGAAGAAGTCGTGGTTCTCATCCGCGTTGGGCGACAGTGCCGCCATGATCGCCGGAGACACACGCGTCTCATCGGCCGGATAGAGCGGATCGTAGCCCAAGTTCTCCAGCGCCTTGTTGGCGTTGTAGCGCAAGAATCGCTTGACATCTTCGGTCCAGCCCAGCTCATCGTACAAGTCCTCGGTGTATTTGACCTCGTTGTCATACAGATCCAGGGTCAAACTCATCGTCCACTCCGCCAGTTCATCGCGCTCCGGCTGGGTCAGCTGTTCGAGGGAACGCTGATACTTGTAGCCGATGTAGTAGCCGTGTACCGCCTCATCGCGGATGATCAGGCGAATAATATCCGCAGTGTTCGTCAGCTTCGCATGCGAGGCCCAATACATCGGCAGGTAGAAGCCCGAATAGAAGAGGAAGGACTCAAGCAACGTGGAGGCCACCTTGCGGTGCTGCGGCGAGGTGCCCGCATAGTCCTCCAGCACAATCTTTGCCTTCCGCTGGAGATTCTCATTCTCCTCCGACCACCGGAACGCATCGTTGATCTCCGGGGTGGAGGCCAACGTCATAAAGATGTTGGAATAGCTCTTCGCATGGACGGACTCCATGAACGCAATGTTGGTGTACACCGCCTCCTCATGGTGGGTGACAGCATCCTGGATGAGCGAGACCGCCCCCACCGTCCCCTGAATGGTATCCAGCACCGTCAGGCCAGTGAACACGCGCATTGTCGTCTGCTTCTCCGCCTCATTGAGGGTGGCCCAGCTGGGGACATCGTTGGACACCGGAATCTTCTCCGGCAGCCAGAAGTTGCCCGTCAACCGGTCCCAGACCTCCTGGTCCTTCTCATCCTCAATCTCATTCCAGTTGATGCCCGACACCGCGCGCGAGCGCAGGTCTGGGTGGTAGCCCTGCTGGGCCGGTGAGGCTGAACTCGTCTCAATATTCATCGGTTAATTACTGTCCTTTCATTGCTGAACATCGTTGCTTAACAGTGAAGTTTTGCTATTGTTAAATAGTCCTACTATTGGAGTTGGTATAGATTGCAAAGGAGAATTATGGCTTTCACCGGAAAGACAACAGCACCTGCACCCAAATTGGATGCCGTGTTGGACTCCCTCGGAGCCGACATCATCTCCGGAGCAATCGCCACTGGAGAAAAATTTACACTGCAGAATCTCTCCGAGCAGTTCAATATCTCCCGCACCGTCGCCCGTGAGGCCATGCGTGCGCTTGAGCAACTCCACCTAGTCAAGTCCTCCCGGCGCGTTGGCATCACCGTGCTTGATCCGGCCCACTGGGCGGTGTTTGATGAGGCGATCATCCGGTGGCGGCTGGCCGATAAGAACAGTCGCGCAAAGCAGATGTTGTCCCTGACGCAGCTGCGTATCGCCGTCGAGCCGATTGCCGCCCGGGCGATGGCCCGCCACGGTTCGGCGGAGTCCAAGAAACGCCTGAAGCGCCTCGCCGATACAATCAATGACCTGGGCAATCAGAAGCGCGGAGATTCTCCGGAGTATCTCGATGCGGTCATCGCGTTCCACACTCTCCTGTTGACTGCCTCAACCAACGAGATGTTCGCCACCCTCGTGCCAACGATCGCTGCCACCTACACCGGTGAGGCCACCTACCTGGAGTCCCCACCGCAGCCGAACCCGAAGGTGCTGACAGCCCACACGGAACTGGCCGATGCGATTGCCGGTGGCGATTACAACGCCGCTGAAGCTGCTGCCACCGCCATTCTCAATGAGGCCCGCGACAACATTCTCATTGCCGAAGGCCTCAAGAAGTCCGGCCAGTAGAGCTCACACCAACTCGTGCTCTATTGAATTCTCGGTAGCGTTACAGCATGCAGCTGACGCACCCTTCGACCTCGGTACCAGCGAGGGCGACTTGGCGCAGGCGAATGTAGTAGAGGGTCTTGATCCCCTTCCGCCAGGCGTAGATCTGCGCCTTGTTGATATCGCGGGTGGTGGCGGTGTCCTTGAAGAACAAGGTCAGCGACAATCCCTGATCCACGTACTTGGTGGCCACCGCGTATGTATCAATGATCGCCTGGTAGCCAATCTCGTAGGCATCCTCGAAGTACTCGAGGTTGTCATTGTTCATGTACGGGGCGGGATAGTACACCCGGCCCACCTTGCCCTCCTTGCGGATCTCAATCCGCGAGGCAATCGGGTGAATCGAGCTGGTCGAGTTGTTGATGTAGGAAATCGATCCCGTCGGCGGGACCGCCTGCAAATAGCGGTTGTACATACCGTGTTCCATCACGTCGGCACGCAACCGAGCCCACTCGTCCGCGTCGGGAAGCACCAGTGTGGAACCTGCCAACAGCTCGCGCACCCGCTCGGTGGTGGGT
>R14__coassemble_1588_pt1 | contig 11103 bp, 8 predicted proteins | sample R14__metabat2_low_PE_014 | metagenome-assembled genome bin R14
CCCTACGTCAGCTCCACAATCTCCATGTACTCCTCGCTGAACATGTCCTCGGTGCCGTCGGGGAGAATGATGACGCGCTCGGGGTTGAGGGCTTCCACCGCTCCCGGGTCGTGGGTGACCAACACCACCGCGCCGGTGTAGGTGGCCAGAGCGGCAAGCACCTGCTCGCGGGAGATCGGGTCGAGGTTGTTGGTGGGCTCATCGAGAAGCAGCACATTCGCCCGCGAGGAGACGAGCGTGGCCAGGGCCAGCCGGGTCTGCTCACCACCGGAGAGGGTGCCGGCCGGCTGGTCCAACTGCTCGCCGGAGAAGAGGAATGCACCCAGCAGCGAGCGCAGCTTTTGCTCATCCTCGTCCGGGTTGGCGTGGACGGTGTTCTCCCAGACGGTGGCTGCACCATCAATGGTGTCGTGCTCCTGGGCGAAGTAGCCGAGCTTCAGCCCGTGGCCAGCCACCACCTCCCCGGAGCCGTCGGATTCCTCCACCCCGGCCAATAGTTTGAGCAAGGTAGTCTTACCCGCACCGTTGTAGCCCAAGATGACCACCCGGCTGCCGCGATCAATGACCAGGTCCACACCGGCAAAGACTTCAAGCGACCCATAGTTTTTTGTCAGCCCAGTCGCCTTGAGCGGGGTCTTCCCGCACGGTGCTGGCTCCGGGAAGACAATGTGGGCGACCTTGTCGGCGCGGCGCACCTCATCGGTCGCCCCGACGAGCTTCTCCGCCCGTGCCCGCATCTGCTTGGCGGCAGCAGCTTTCGTCGCCTTCGCCCCCAACCGGTCGGCCTGTTTGATGAGCTGGGCGGCCTTCTTCTCGGCGTTTGCCTTCTCCCGGCGCCGGCGGGCTTCATCCAGGGCGCGGGCATCGACATACTTGTCGTAGGTCATGTTGTACACGTCCACCTCCGCGCGGACGGCATCTAAAAACCACACCTTGTTGCAGACGGCTTTGAGTAGGTCCACATCGTGGGAGATGACGATGAGGCCGCCATCGTGTTTGCTCAAGAACTCGCGCAGCCACACCACAGAGTCAGAGTCCAAGTGGTTAGTGGGCTCATCCAGCAGGAGTGTCATGGTGGACTTGCCGGAACCGGCTGTCGAGCCGAAAAGGATCTGCGCCAGTTCCACGCGGCGGCGCTGACCGCCGGACAAAGTCTTTAACTGTTGGTCCAGGATGCGATCTGGAAGCCCGAGGTTGTGGCAGATTTGGGCGGCCTCACTGGCGGCCTCATAGCCACCGAGGGCATGGTAGCGCTCCTCCAACCGCGAGTACTTCTTGATCGCCGCTGACATCTTGTTCGGGTCGGCGGAGGTCTCCATAATCTCCTGTTGGCGCTCCATATTGCGCTTGATGTCATTGAGACCACGCGCGGAGAGCACCCGGTCACGGGCGGTCTGTTCAATGTCGCCCTCTTTGGAGTCCTGTGGCAGATACCCGACCTCACCGCTGGTGATGACTTTCCCGCCCCACGGTTTGGTCTCCCCGGCCAACAGGCGCATGGTGGTGGTTTTGCCGGCTCCGTTGCGGCCCACAAACCCGATCCGGTCACCGGTTTGCACGCGCAGCATCTGCCCGGGCGCGGTGAGCAAGGTGCGAGCGCCGACGCGCACTTCGAGGTCTTCGGTGACAATCACGGTGGACCAGTGTAACCCACCTCACCTTGGCAGTGTTAGTGGCAATGTCGTGGCAATGCCGTGGCAATGCCGTGGCGATGCTGTGGCGATGCGGGCAACCACGTTGAGCTGATTTCCATCATCACAGAAGGTTAACAACAGGTTAATTCTTGGAAACCCACACATGAATGACAAGGTCACAGCGTTTTCGGAGTTGAGAAGATTTTACCGGCTCCACACGGAGTAACGGTAGGGTGAACACCATGGAAACAATTGCTGTTGTTGGCCTGGGACCAGCCGGGTTGGCAATCGCCCACCGCGCGGCCATGGCCGGGTGGGCGGTCACCGGATACGATCCCAACCCACACTGGCACCACACCATTGGGGTGTTCCTCGATGAACTGCCCGATTGGGCCGACAACCTCCCCTTTGAGTCCATCTCCACACCGGTTGTGTACCTAAGCGATGGCACCCGCGTGGAGATCGACCGCGAATACGGCATCCTCTCCGCCGCTGGCCTCCAAGAACAACTCACCACGTTCATCACCGTCGAGCGTGCTGTCGATCCGGCGAGTTTGCTCTCGCGTGCCGACGTTGTCGTCGACGCCCGTGGCATCAACCACCGCGAACTGTCACAGACAGATTCGGGGACTGGGACATCCTCTGGGGTATCAACACCGGTCTACCAGCTCGCTTGGGACTCCTACGGCCCGTTGACCGGGGAAACGGTGTGGATGGATTTCCGTGGGGACCCGGAAATGTTCACCTATTCGGTACCCACCGCCCACGGGCAACTGACCGAGCGCACCGTCTTGGCCACAGCCTTCCCGGAGCGCTACCCCGACAATCCCGACGTGGTCATCCCCCTCAACCCACCGCAGTGGAGCCCGAACTCCCCACTCGTCCAGGGCGCTGGCATCTCCGCCACAGAGGTGGAGTTGGAAAGACGAGCAGCCCAATCGTCTCACCCCAGCCCGCGAGAAATCTTTGAGGCAGCATTGGCCGGCGATCTGGAAACAGCAGCCGGTCGGGTTGCCGTCCTGGATACTCCTCCTCAGACTGAGCACATTCCCACCGCCGAGGAACTCACTGTGGAAGCTGTCTTGGCCGAGTTGGACAAACCGGCGACAGTGGCCACCCGCATCGGAAAGATGATCCCCTTTGGTGTCCGTGCCGGTCTGATCAATGCGATCACCGGCTATTCGGTGGCTACGGCGTTTCGCCTGGCTGACCCCACCTTGCATGCCTTGGCTGCCGGTGGTCCACTGCCGTGGGAGGGAAAGTCCCTCGGGGGCGATATTGACCTCAACCGTAAGCTGTTGCGCGCCCTGCTCAGCTTGGACCCGCAGGCCCGCCGCCAGGTGCTCGAGGCCACCGTCCAGTTGCCCACTGATCTGCAGCGGAAGTTCCTCTCTTTGGGCTCGAAGCGGGCGACGATGCAGGCGATGGCGAAGATCTACCTCACTCTCCCCCGGCCGGTGCGCCACCAGCTCCGGGACGCTTTCCAGCAGGCTTAACCAACACCAGCCCCGGACACATAATCGGACCGAGGAATCGGTGTGCACTAGGGAACCAACCAGCCAATCCGTGCGAACCAAGCAATCGGTGTAAAAATAGACTGCATGAGTTCGATTAACCTGACCAAGTCCGAAGCAGCCGCCCGCACCCGCCTTCTTGAGGTGGATCACTATCGCATTCAGCTCGATCTCACCGGGGCTGATACTGGCAGCGAGACATTTGCCTCGAGAACGACCATCACGGTCACCGCCAAGGAATCTGGGAGCACGGTCCTGGATTTCCGCGGCCGCAGCGTGCATCAGGTCACCGTGGATAACACCGATGTCACCGACACTGCTGTTCCCACAACCGAGGCCGGGGCCTATGACGAGGCCCAGGGCTTGAGCCTGGAACTCACAGCCGGTGAGCACACCGTGGTGGTCGAGGCCACTGCCGAATACTCTCACTCGGGCCAGGGCCTGCACTACTTTGTGGACAAGGCCGATGGCAAGGTTTACACGTACACCCAGTTTGAGCCAGCCGATGCGAAGCGCGTCTTTGCCTGCTTTGACCAGCCCGATTTGAAGGCCACCTTCGCTATGGAGGTGATCACTCCGGCCGGGTGGACGGTGGTGACCAATGCACCGGTAGAAACTCGTCCCGCCCCGGCCGACACCGCTGATTCGTCTGGGGCTCTTCTCCACACCGCTCGTACTGATTACCGGATGTCCACCTACCTGGTCGCGCTCATCGCCGGCGAGTATGTTGCCGTCACCGACGAGTGGTCTGGGCGGATCACCGAGCACCCGGAGACTGCTGCTTACCTGGCCGAGAACGGCTCTCGCTTTGGCGAAAATCTGCCAGAGATGACCATCCCGTTGGGTATTTATTGCCGCCAGTCCATCGCTCACGCCCTCGACGCGGACACCATCTTTGAGCAGACCAAGCAGGGCTTTGACTTCTACGCTAAGAAGTTCGGTATCCCCTATCCGTTTGGCAAGTATGACCAGGTCTTCTGCCCGGAGTACAACATGGGCGCAATGGAGAACGCCGGGTGTGTGACCTTGCGTGATGAGTACATCTTTACCTCTACTCCCACCGAGTACCGCATTGAGCGCCGCTGTGACACGATCCTCCACGAGATGGCCCACATGTGGTTTGGGGATTTAGTCACCATGTCTTGGTGGGATGATCTGTGGCTCAATGAGTCCTTTGCCACCTGGTCCTCAGCCACCGCAATGACAGCGGCGACGAAGTACTCCACTGCCTGGACCACCTACACAGTGGTGGAGAAGGCGTGGGCGTATGCGCAGGATTCACTGCCCACCACACACCCGATTTCCACGGATGCCTCTGATATTGAGACGGTGGAGCAGAACTTTGATGGCATCACCTATGCCAAGGGCATGAGTGTGCTCAAGCAGCTGGCAGCCTATGTGGGTGAGGATGCGTTCTTCGCCGGTGTGCGCCTTCACTTTGCCCGCCACGCCTTCGCCAACGCTACGTTTGATGATTTGCTCGCCTCCCTCTCGGAGGCTTCGGGGCGGGACTTGAGTGATTGGGCCGATCAGTGGTTGAAGACCACGGGCATGAACACCCTGTCTGTGGAGGCCACCACCCGCACAAATCGGGACGGTGTTCAGGTCTATGACCAGGTGACGGTGATCCAGGCGACACCCGAAGAAAACTCAAATCCCCTTCGTACCCACCGCATTGCTGTGGGTCTCTACGATGCTTCTGGCCAGCGCACTCACCGTGCGGAGGTGGATGTCACCGGTGAGCGCACCCCGGTTCGTGAGCTAGAGGGTCAGCCGGTGGCCGCCCTGGTCTTGCCCAATGACGACGATTTGACCTACGCGCAGGTGAACCTCGATGCCCAGTCACTGGATTGGGTGAAGGAGCACCTAAGTGAGGTCTCCGATGGCAACGCGCGCGGCTTGTTGTGGTCGATTACCTGGCAGATGACGCGCAATGGCCAGATGAAGGCACGTGATTTCTTTGAGCTGGTGGCCCGCCATGCGGAGAAGGAGCCGCTGACCGGGGTTCTCTCTCAGGTGCTCTCGCAGGCGGCGACGGCGGTGTCCAAGTATGCCGATCCGAGCTGGGTGTCCACTCTGGGCCAGTCCACGTTGGCGGCGATGCTTCTCGACGGTGTCAAACACACCGCTGGCTTCCACCAGATCGCGTTCTTGAACCAGTTGTTCAAGGTCGTGCCCAGTGAGATGGCCTGCACCCTGTTCAGGAACATTCTCGCTGGCACCCCGGAGAAGTCCGGTGTCCAGGGGCTAAAGGTGGATCAGGAGATGCGCTGGAATGCGCTCACTTCCCTCATTGCCCACGGTGCTGTGCCCACCAGTCAGGCGGATCAGCTCATTGCCGAGGAGCTGGAGCGGGATCCGCTCTCCTCTGGTCAGAACTTTGCGTGGCGGGCCCATGCGGCCATTCCAACGAGTGAGGTGAAGCAGGAGATCTTTGCTCAGCTCACCGATACTCAGACGGTGCGCTCCAACCTGGAGCGCCGTCACAAGCTGGAGGGCTTCACCTTCCCCGGGGCCGAGCCGCGCCTGCAGCAGTTCACCGATCGAGTCATTGAGCTCGCCCCCACCTTGTGGAAGGAGTTTTCCTCGGAGACAGCCCTGCAGATTGTGGAGGGTCTCTTCCCCACATGGTCACCGACAAAGGACACAGTCGCTGCTGTGGAGAACCTCATCAACGCTGGCGAAGCCGCTGGCGTGACCGCTGGGCTGAAGCGGGTGCTTTTGGAGGGCAATGACACGTTGGTGCGGATCATCCGCAACCGCAGTGTCGACCGCCGCGAAGGTTAACTGATACTAATTATCCATTTTATCCGTTTTATCCACCGCCGGGAGTTTTATCCGTTTTATCCAAATTATCCGTTTTATCCAAATTATCCCTTTTATCCAAAAAATCCATTCTGGTGGTATGCTGGCCGCCATGACAACAGTGCCAGCAAATCCATTCCGGCCCACTTTTGGTGCCCCACCGTTGGTGTGGTCCGGCCGGACCGAAGCACTCACCAGCTATGAATCAGCAATTAGCGCTGCAAACAGTCCTTTTCGGCACCTCATCATCAGCGGCAATCGTGGTATTGGTAAGACAACTCTCCTCTACGAGCTCTGCGATATTGCTCGTAAGCACGGGTGGATTGTTCTGGAAGTAACTAGCGCACCCGGCATGCTCCGAGAACTCATCGAGAGCACCATTCCAGCTGCTATTGAAAACCTCGACCCCCCGACCCTCGCCTCGCAACTCACAAAGCTATCGAACCTTTTACAACCGCATGGAACCGGCATCGTCATCTCCATTGATGAGATTCAAGATGTCGATCCTCTAGAAATTCGAACTGTTGCTGCAGCCATCCAGCAACTTGTGGGAGCTTCACGGGATGTCAGCCTGTTGGTGGCTGGCTTGGAGTACGGGGTTGATGCACTTCTCACCAACCCTGGGACCACCTTCCTTCGACGGGCCAAGAGATATACGCTAGGGCCCCTCACCAACGATGACTCCATGTCACTCCTCACCCAAACTGCCAACCAAGAAGGGCTCGAGTTTACCGATGATGCCGCCACTTATGCGACAGCCCTCTCCTACGGCTACCCGTACCTCCTGCAGTTCATCGGTTACCTCGCATTTGAGCTTGCAGCTGGAGATAATTCGGGCACACAGATAACTCGCGACCATGTTGAGGCTGTGAAGGAGCGTGCCATCTCCATGATGGGGCAACAGATCCACGCCCCTGAAATGCGCACCCTTTCCCCCTCAGAACTGGCGTTCGTGAAAGCTGCCTCCCGCGTGAGCGATGAGACAGGATCGAGTTCCATCTCCGATATTGCCACGGAGCTAGGCAAACCCACTACATCCTTGTCGCGAGTTCGCGGCGAACTTATTCATCGCGGAGTCATTGAACAATCCGGCCACGGAACCATTAGCTTCTCTCTCCCCTACCTGCGCGAATACCTCCTGCAATCCGGTGTTAAACCCGGCTATTTGCAGTGACCCCCGAAAGGGCTCATATTCAAGTACAATAATTTCGAGCTCACCACACTCGCTCGCCCATTATTCTCCCCCGAGGGCCACCTCGGAACCATAGATTGGAGTTCCGCGTGCAGCATATTGCCATGATCACCAACCCGACCGCCCACCGGGGCAAGGCGATGATGGCAGCCAACGCCGCACTCAAGGTGTTTGAATCCAAGGGAATCGAGGTGGACTTTCACCTGGGCACCTCCCGGGACAACGTCATTGACCTCACCCACCGGATCGTTGAACAGGATGCCATCGATGCGATTGTCGCTTGCGGTGGGGATGGCCACATCAACTCGATTCTCCAGTCCGTGGCGCAAACCGGTATGCCGTTGGGGATTATCCCTGCTGGTTCGGGCAATGACTTTGCCCGCCACTTCAAGATTCCACGCAATCCCACCAAGGCTGCGAAGGCGATTGTCAAAAGCGAGACCAAACAGATTGACTTAGGCCGCATTACCGGCCCGGATTCTGACGGCAACCGCGTCCAGCGCTGGTTCGGCACGATCGCCTGCGCGGGGTTTGATTCGCTGGTATCTATCCGTGCTGAAAACCTCAAGTGGCCGCAGGGTGCGTCCCGCTTTAACGTGGCTCTCCTCCAGGAGTTTCTCGCCCTCAAGGCGGTAGCGACCACCCTTACTTTGGATTCTGGCGAGACCATCGAGCTGGATGCCACTTTGGTAGCGGTGGCCAACACGTCCAGCTATGGCGGTGGCAAGAAGATCGCCCCGGAGGCAAAGACCACCGACGGGGTCTTTGACATCACCGTGGTACCTGCCATTGGCCGGGCCACGTTTGCGAAGAATTTCCGGCGCGTCTTCGATGGCACCGTCTATCACATGCCCGGGGTGTACAAGAAACAGGCGAAGAGCCTTACCTACTACATGTGGAATCTGGATATGTCCGCCGATGGCGAGTACATGTCCCACATGCCCTGCACCCTGGAGTGCGTTCCGGGTGCTCTCACGCTTATCGCCCCGCCCAAGGTGGATGGATAAAACGGCCAACCGATCAAGTACCGATCAAGCTAGCGACTAAGTGACCGATCAAGTAGCTGGGTACGTAACCTGATACACTCACCTCATGTTCCCCAACGTCACGATCCCCGGCCTGCCGGCGATTCCGGGTCTTGCACAGATTTCCGCCGCGCTTGCCGGAGTCGTTGCCCTGATCACGCTCATCGTCACCAACGTGCCATTCAATGATCAGCCCTCAGCGTCCTCCCAGTTGAGCTCGGAGATCCGCTACTCGCTGGGGATTCCTTTTATCTATCCCCCAGCTGATGGGCTCCTTCAGCCCCTGCCCGATGGGGTGACTCAAGTGACGGCTGACAGCCGTGACACAGTGCTCAATAGCGGGTACCAGGCAGACTATCTCAGTGGCACTGACTTGGGGCTGATGGATTTTGGCCCCCGCCTCGATGTCCCCGGGGCAACTCTTCCTGAGGGAGTGGAGAAGGCCACCGATCTCTTCCCCGATGTCCCTGCCCCCGATGCGGTCTATGGGTTCAGCTACCGGTTTGAGTGCAACTATGCCACCGGGTACCTCGGTGTTTACGACCCGGAGTTTAGTGGCACGGCAGGCGGTGACGCCGTTGTCGCATCCACGATGATAACGGAGATGGCGTGCACAAATCACGAGTTCACCCCGCTGATCATTGATGTCCTCGAGGATGAGGCTACCCGGTTCTATACCGACGCTGATGGTCACCTCTACCTGGGCACACCACTAAAGTCCATCAAGTTTTCACAGCTGACTGATCAGGCTTTGGGGCCGACACCTGCGACGCCGTTAAGTTCCCGGTGAGGTCAACCAACTCCTCTGTCGTGAGACTGGCCCCGGCCTAAAACCCCGCCAACGTGGCCTACTTTTTCACGCCACTTTGGCCCACATTAACTTGACAAAACACATTCATCCTCCCCCTGACAATTACTATCCTTAAGGCTGTCAACATCGTATCCCTGTTCAGCCTCAGCGACCCAAGTGTCGATCTGACTTTCAGTTACCACCTCACCACAAATAGTCTCTTCCATACGGCTTATCGTATTACGCTAACACCGGAAAGCAGGAGATCTTTGGGCACATCCCTATCGCCCGTTCATCAATCCGACCAATTTCCAAACATTGACTTCATTCCTGACGGTAACTACTGTTACCAATCATGAGGGTTAAATTGAGCGCCTATAGACACAGCGTAGAGCTGGAGGACATAATGTTTGCACTCGACAACCCTCTGTTTGTTCACTACATCGACGATTACAACATCATTGTGGGACCCAGCAGGGATGGAGTACTGCTTGAAATTGGGGTGAATTCCGAAGGTGATGTATTCCACGCAATGAAAGCTCGAGAAAAATTCCTTAGGAGGTGACCATGAAACAGCTTCATACCGATGCCGAGATCATCGAGCGCATCGACAAAAACGAGGATGGAGAACCCACTTTTACTGTCAGTGGTGAGCTTGCCCGGCTCTCCGTCGCTCTACTGAAGTCGCGAGCCGCCGAGGCGGCCGTGGACCGCGCCGTTCACGCCGCACGAGAAGCCGGCTATAGCTGGCAAGAAATTGGAAACGTCCTTGGCATGACTCGCCAGGGAGCCCTGAAGAAGTTCAGGGCTGCGTAATTCGTCATCGACACCCGTCCTACGCCACAACAAATAGGTTCTTCCGCATAGAGTATGTGCTTGGTATACTTAATACAGGATAGTATCGAGTTGGCCGAGGAGGATCCGATGAGGAGTTCAGCTAAACCATTCAACAGCCTATATACAGGGCTGATTACAGCATTCATCATCGCGCTCATCTGCGCGGTTGTCGTGACAGTCTCATCAGCCTCACCGGCCAAGGCCGATGCGCGGCAACCCGTCAGTGAGGTGACCATCGCCGAGGAGATCGCCATGCCTCAGTGTGGCGTGGGTGTTCCGGACTTTGGTGAGTACACAGCGGAAGACCAGTTCTTCGATACGAACAACCTCGCCTACGTGTACAACACGTCCGTCCGCTACTGGCGCTTAAACGAGACGACCGGGGAATACGACAGGATGAAAACCGGTCAGCCGGTAGTCACAGGCACCTATAAGGTCTTTGGCCAGCTGATAATTGATGACCGGTTTGGCAGCGCGGGCGCAACCCACTACCTGGTTAATCCGGCTGATGGGCTAACTCTCACTGTCAATGGACAAGACTGGTCGGACTTCGACAGCGAGGCCTATCTCAACAACGAGTCTAGTCAGCACAGCCACGTGTTCTTCTGGTCCCCGGAGATGACCCTGGACTGTGGGGCGACACCACTGTCGTTCCTGGACAACCCATCTGTCATGCTGATGGAATCCACCACAGTCGGCACGCCTATCGAGGACATCGACCTTGGTCCCCAGGCCTTCGGCGGCACCGCCCCCTACACCTTCAGTGTTGACCCTTCTGGCCCGCAGCTGCCGGCCGGGCTCACCCTGTCCCCCGAGGGCGTTATCTCCGGCACCCCGACCGAACCGAAATCCCTGTTGCGGGACGGCTTTGCCAACGAGGTAGACATCATCGTCACCGACGCCAAAGGGGCTACTGCCACTGCCACGTTCAAGTACAGGAACATCTACTCCGACCAGGAGCGCGCAGCTTACTCCACAGCGAAGATCACCGGTGTTCCTGTACCCGCCTGCGAGGCCACAGTAGCCTACCTAGATGCAGAGAAGGCGTACTGGGATGAGGCGCACATGAGCTACCTGCCGCAGTATGAAACGCTCTACCAGAAGCGCAACGAGGAAACGGGCACATGGGGCACCCTAAACCGGGGCGCAACCTTTGGCAACGGCAGTTACCGCATCGTCAGCAAACTCACCCTCGGCAATGACTTCGGCTCCGCGGCCGCACTGACCCATGTGCTTACCGCCCCGCTCAACGTCACCGTGGATGGCAGGACCTACCCGCTCAGTGCCCCCTTTATGGTCATGGCCA
>R14__coassemble_1625_pt1 | contig 10853 bp, 10 predicted proteins | sample R14__metabat2_low_PE_014 | metagenome-assembled genome bin R14
TCATTCCGTGGGTTGAGGGTCTCACCAACCCGGGTTCTGTTGCTGATCCGGAGGCCGGTAAGGATTCTGATGGTGACGGTTTGACCGACGGTGAGGAGCTCAACGCCACGGTCGTCGGTAATGCTACCGATGGTTACTCGACGCAGACTGTTACCGATGATCCCAACGATCCGCAGACTGATCCGAATGCGCTGCAGAAGGATAAGACTGCTGGTGGTGACTGGGATGGTGACGGTATTCCGAATGCTCAGGATCCGGATGCTGATGGCGACGGTGTGAACAACGCTGATGAGATCGCTTTGGGTACTGATCCGTTCAATGCTGACACCGATGGTAATGGTGTGTCCGATGGTGAGATGGATTCCGATGGTGATGGCAAGACCAACGCTGAGGAGTCCTATGTGCCGAAGGATGAGAATGGTAAGGATGTTCCGACCGGTGAGAACAGCACTGTTCCGGGCCGTGACAACCTGGGCCGCACCCCGGCTGGTGAGGGGCTCACCGCTGATCCGGATACGCCGAACGCCACCATTGATGAGTCCGGTATTACCGACAGCAACAACAACGATGTTGCTGACCTGATTGATGCAGTTGCGCCGGCAAACGATCCGGAGGGTGCAAAGACCGGTCCGGATGATGATCTGGATGGTGACGGCATCAAGAACTCTGAGGATCCGGATGCTGATGGTGACGGTGTCAACAACCACGATGAGATGGCTGCTGGCCTGGATCCGTTGAACAGGGACTCTGATGGTGACGGCATCGACGATGGCCTGGAGGATCAGGACGGTGACGGTGTCAACAACGATGCTGAGTCCTTCGTTCCTGAGGGCAAGGTGACCGATGCCAACGGTGACGGGCTTGGTGATGTGGACATCACCGATGACAATGGCAATGGCATTGCTGACCTGATCGACAAGGATGCCACCGAGGGTGGTCACTACGGTGACGGCGTGCCGCTGCCTGGTGCCCTGGTTGGCCCGAACGGCCAGTTCACTGGTGCTAACGGTGAGGACAAGCTGCCTTCTGATGACAATCCGTACGGTGTCGATGACACGGTGACTGACAAGGACGGCAAGCTGATTGTTCCTCCGGCACCGAATGCGGATGGTTCATGGAATGTGTACAAGCCGCAGGTTGATGCCAATGGCAACATCGTCAAGGATGCCCTGGGTGTGCCGGTGCTGACCACTGAGGTTGTTGGTAAGGCCACGGTTGATCCGAAGACCGGTAAGGTCTCGGTGACGTTGGACTCCACGAAGGGTCTGGTTGCTGGCAACAAGGTGTTCATCAACTACGGCAAGGACCCGGTCACCGGCCAGAACATTGTGTCCCCGATCGCCATTACCGATAACGCCAAGGATGAGCTCAACGTCGGTGCCATCGTTGGTGGTGTGTTGGGTGGTTTGGCTGCCCTCGGCCTGTTGGGTTGGTTGGTGTCCCAGCTGCTGAACGGTGGGTCGTCGCAGGGTGCTCCGGTGGCTCAGCCTCCGGCTCAGCCGCCTGTGACCCCGGCGCAGCCGGCCCCGCAGCCTGGCCAGAAGCTGGCTGTGACCGGTACTGAGGCCTTCGGGTTGGCTGCTGGCTCCGGTGTGCTGCTCATCATCTTGGGTGGCCTGTTCGTCGGCATGCGGCGCAAGCGCGAAGCCTAAGGGCTTTGCCCCACGGTGAGTGCCAGCCTCGCGTTGGCACCCACCCCACAAACTTCCAGCATAAAACCGGTGGCGGGGAGCCGTCACCAGGTGCTGGAAACCCCTAATTGAATATCATCACTGAACTCACCCCGCCTGCGAGGGGTAGTTCTCCGACCGGCCCTCCTAGCTGTTTGGAGGGTCGGTCCTTTTTGTGTTTGCCGGGGAGTGATAGTTACTGCTGCCAGGTGAAACGCTCCTGCCGCCTATCCGGCGTACCCCGTGTGGGAGTTCTGTGAGAGAGCGTGTGTATATTGCTCGCTGGGATAACCCGCATCCGCTATGTGGGGGTTCCTGCTTCCCTGTGGTGGTCTTGGCCTCCACGTGTGGGGGTCAGTGCCGTCTCATGGCTGATCCGGTAAATGCCGGGTTGGTTGGGGAAGGTCGCGTCCGACATTGTGGGAAGGAGGGTGAGATGGATGATTCCTCGCATCGGGTTGATGGTGAAGAACCGGCTCGCAAGGGCCGGGGAAAGCACCGGAAACCACAAAACCACCCGGGGCTGAAAGCCCTCGGATGGTTCGGTGCTCGAGTGTCCACCAGTGTCATCGCTAACATTGTTAGCGATATGATCTCACGCTGGTGACCTTGGTCACCCGATATGGGGTCCTTCACGTGCTAGCACCACGTGGGGGATCCTTTTTATGCCCTTTCGAGCACTCACCAACGATTATACAGGCGCTGTCAACCCCGCATGGGAATCCGATGCTTGAGCGTCCATCAGTGTGCTCGCTAACTATGCCGGTGCGAGAAAAGGCATCAGATAAGTGAAGCAGAACCGCATGATCTCGAGATCAGAGACGATGCTTTGTGAGGCGTTGGTTGCATCCTTCACAGCGGCGGTGCCAAGTTTGAGCGCAACCTGGGCGACCGGGCGGGGACGCGCTCAAGGACAAAGAAGCGCTCCAGGGCAACGAGCCAGTGTGGTCTCGCCCGAAGCGATGCGCAAATCGGTAATGCGTAAAACCTATAACCGGTAAATTGTAGGATTTATAACCGGTGAATTGTAGAGTCTATAACCGGCAAATTGTAGACTCTGTGGGGGTTGTCTCGGGGTCGTGTGTGACTGTTTATTGTCTTGTGGCCAGGCGGCGGCGCAGGAGGATCGCGGTGATGATGATGCCGAGGACATCGACAAGCCAGACGGCGTTGATCGCCCACCAGCCGAGGTGGAAGTCAGCCCACGAAAGCGGCTCACTCATGATGAGGCCCATGCCCTGTGTGGCGAGCATTGTGGAGATGAACCCACCCATGTTGGCAAAGCCGGTGCCGGTGGCCACCACCGAGTGGGGGAGGACCTCCCGGACCGAATCAAAGCCGAAGTTGAAGCACGGGTTGAACAGACTGACCACAATAATGGTTGTGACAATCGCACCGAGCGATGGTGGTGTGGGGGAGATATAGAATACGGCGAAGCCGACCATCATCGCGGTGACAAAGATGACCGTGGCGATGTCGCGCTTGATGCCGAGCCGGGCGGAGAGAACACCGGCGAGCGGACTGCAGATGATCATCACGGCGGGGTTGAGGATGAGCACCAGGCCGGCGGTCTTAGGATCAAGGCCCATGCCCTGTGTCATGGTGGGCACACCCCACAGGAGGGTGAAGGAGACGATGGTGACCATCGAGGCACCGTGCATGAAGAACGCCTCCCAGACAACCGGGTGGGTCAGCGTTTGGCGGACCGTTGGTTTTGTCGGGTTGCTGGTGGTATCGGCTGTTTGGGTAGCGCCGGTGGGAGTATCGCCTGATGTGGTTGTGCCCGTGGTACCTGTCGTAGCTGTGCTGGTTGTGTGTGGCGTATCGGGGGTGTCAGCGACCATGATGGAGGCCGCCACAGTGACCAGAATGATCACTGCCCCTAAGCCCACAAACGCCGGGGACCAGCCGAGGTTGTGGAGGACGGCGTAGAACGGCAGGGCTGAGAGGAACTGGCCGCCCTGACCGATGGAGCCGGTCAACTGTGCAAACAGGGGAGTGTGCTTGAGGGGGAACCACACGGGGATAAGGCGCATGGCAGCTAAGAAGGCGGTGGCATCGCCGGCCCCAATGAGCGCACGGGCGATGAGGGCAAGCGGGTAGCTGGTGGCGAACCCTAGAATGATTTGTCCGGCGGCCATGACGATGGCACCACCCACGAGCATCTTCTTTGCCCCGAAGCGGTCGATGGCGATGCCGGTAGGGATCTGTGCGAGGGCGTAGACGCCGACCTGGAGGGACGTAAACACGGCGATGTGGGCGGTATCAACCTGGAAGCGCTCCATCGCGGCAACTGCAGCCACACCGAAGCTGGTACGGCCGGTGACCGCCATGAGATAGGTCAGTGTGGCACCGAGCCAGACAATGACGGCGCGGGTGGTCAACTGGTGGCGTGGATTGGGTGCTGATTGCGTCCCTGATTGTGTCACTGTGGGGTCACCTCCTATATTCGTCCCGTCGTGGTCTACGTTCGTCTTGGTAGTATCATAGCCAGCATTGTGGGTGATGGTGGTAGCTGATGGTCTGTTTATCCCACATGAGCGCCGATGAGCACGTACGATGGACCCATGAGTAGCTTCGAATTCATTCCACGTGTATCTCTTGCCCGCCCATCAGCGGGTGTCCTCCGCAAGATCTGTGCAGCAGCAACCGCAGTGGCCACCGCAGCAGGTGCGATGGCTGTGACAGCCGCCCCGGCGCAAGCGCAGACCGGTGCGATTGGCCTGCCCATCCAGTTCATCTCCGCCTCCGGGACGGTAAAGACTGAATCCCTCACCGACTACTTCATCGCGGCCCGTCCGGACCTGGCGGACAAGACGCTGACGTTTAAAGTCGATGGTGAGTACACTCCGGCGGATCAAGCCGAGGCCCCCTACCAGAAGACAGCAGGGGCAACGTGGAGTGGTTTGAAGGTGAACGCCGACGGCACTGTGGAAGTGACCATCTCAGGCGCAAAGGCCGGTGACTACCGGGTGGTGCCCGTGCGTGTGACTGACAAGAACAATCCTGTTACCGGCACCTATTCGGCGCTGCTGCCCATCGTCGTGGGAACCGATGCCGTGGCAGACGGAACCGATTACCCGGCCCCAGGCGATGCTAACGTGTGTGCAGTCGGTTTCGGTGAGACCGCGAAGACTGTCCCCGCCCCCACCAAGGAAGGTGACGCATGGTTCTGTATCAGCATCAGCGATAACCAGGAGGCCGATAATGACGGCGACGGGCTGTACAACAGCAATGACCCGAACCCGAACAGCGCCGACGGTGACAACGACGGGTTGACGGACCGCGAGGAAGCCGCCATTGACGGACTGGATCCGAACGATGACGACACCGACGGTGACGGGATCAAGGACGGCACCGAAATAGCCAACGGTACTAACCCGACGGATGCCACCGATCCCTCCTCTACCAACGACAAGGACAAGGACGGACTATCGGACAAGAGGGAAGCCGAACTCGGCACCGATCCCACCAAGGCCGACACCGACGAGGACGGTGTGAAAGATGGTGACGAGGTCTTGACCCACAAGACCGATCCGCTCAAGCCGGACTCTGATGGTGACGGGTTCACCGATGGGCAAGAGGTCTCCGCTGGTTCCGATCCGCTGGATATTAACGGTAAGCCAACGGCGGGATCCTCGACCATCTCTGAGCAGTGCAAGGCCACCGCTGGTGGTTGGGCTGTGCCACTGCTCGTGTTCGTCCCCGTAGCGATCATCTCCAACCTGGGTGTTGCTGCCCTTAAGCCACTCAACGATCAGATCGGACAGGTCTTCGGCAACATGAGTGCTGACCTGCAGCAGTCGGTCGGGCTATTCAGTCCTGAGCTGGCTGCACTGTCCAGTGGTATCGATAGTGTGCAGGCAGTGAAGGTGGTGAGCATCCTCGCCGCGATCGGCATGGCGATTGGTGCTGCAGTGATGATCAAGGACAACTGTGCCGACTTCTTCAACGCCAGCAGCAATGGTGATGCACTCACCGGCGGCGGGTTGCCGAACCTGTCATAGAATCTGCGCAACCGACGCCTTCCGGTGTTTTACGCGCTGTTGCCGTGAATGTGAGTTCCGCATTCACGGCTTTGGCGTATCTGCGGAGAGTGCTCATTGTGAAATTCGTACCACCCGCTTCAAAACGGCGCACAAAGGCTGGATCTACATCCATATCTTTGGCAACGTCACTCACACTGAGACTCTGCTCCATTCGCAGAGATGTCAACTGCTCCACGAGGCCGAGCTGTTGATCGGCATTTCTTCTGCCTAGGGCCTGGCGTTCTTTCATATCCATTGGAGTCTCCCTTTGAGTGTGGTGTGCTACTCATCCTACGTGATTCGGACTTAAAAGTCCGGGTGTTTCGTGTAGGGTTGGACGGGTGGAAACAGGACAGGTGGAAGAGTTCAAATCCGGCTTTGTGAGCTTTGTGGGCAGGCCCAACACGGGCAAGTCCACACTCACGAACGCGTTGGTTGGTGAAAAGATTGCGATCACGGCCAACCAACCGGAAACCACCCGTCACTCCATTCGCGGGATCGTGCACCGGGATGATGCGCAGATCATCCTCGTCGACACGCCAGGGCTGCACAAACCGCGCACACTCCTCGGTGAGCGGCTCAACGAGGAAGTCAAAGACACCTACGCCGATGTGGACGTCATTGCGCTCACCATCCCCGCCGATGAGAAGATCGGACCCGGGGACCGGTGGATACTCGATGCAGTGCGGAAGGTGGCACCACGCACCACGCTCATGGGAGTGGTGACCAAGATAGACAAGGTCTCTCCCGACCAGATCGCCGTGCAGCTTACCGCCCTGGCAGAACTGCTCGGACCAGACTGTGAAGTCGTGCCAGTCTCGGCAACCTCCGGGGAGCAGCTGGACGTGCTCGCCGATGTGATTGTCTCGCTCTTGCCGGTGGGCCCCAAGTACTATCCGGACGATCACGTCACCGACGATGACCTGGAAACCCGGCTCGCCGAACTCATCAGGGAGGCCGCCCTGGCCGGGCTGAAAGAAGAACTGCCGCACTCAGTGGCCGTGCAGATCGATGAGATTCTGCCCTCCGGGGATCCGGACCAGCCAGACAAGCAGGACATTCACGCCATCATCTATGTGGAGCGGCCCGGTCAGCGCGACATCATCTATAAGAAGCTGGGCCGGACCATCTCGTTGGCCAGAAAATCCATCATTGAGCTCCTCGGCCACAACGTGTACCTGGACCTGCGGATCAAGGTGCTCAAGAACTGGCAGCAGGACCCGAAGGCGCTCGGGCGGCTCGGGTTCTAGCAGAACCCCGCCTAAGTGAGAGTGTGCAATGCGTCGCGAGTCCTACCGGGTACGCGCCCTTGTTGTGCGCACCTACGACTTTGGGGAGGCCGACCGCATCGTCGTTCTCCTCACCCGTGACCGCGGTGTGGTGCGCGCAGTGGCGAAGGGGGTGCGCCGATCCCGCTCCCACTTTGGCTCTCGGGTGCAGCCCTTTGTGGAACTGGACGTACAGCTCTACCACGGGAAAAACCTGGAATCGCTGACCGGGGCCGATACTGTCACCTACTTTGCCAGTGGCATCATCGGTGACTACGACCGCTACACGGCAGCCAGTGCCATCGTCGAGACCGCCGCGAAGATGAGCGCCGCCGCTGAGGGGGAGCCGGCAATCTACGATCTTGCAGTCTCAGCCCTCACGGACCTCAGTGGGGGTGCGGGCTCTGTGGGACACAGTGGTCCCACTGTGCCTCACCCGCTCGATCGAAGCTTTGTCACCGCCCGCCTCGATGAGTTCTTTGTGGCCACACTGGATGCAGCCGGGTGGGAGGCGAGCTTCTTCGACTGCGCCCACTGTGGCAAACCCGGTCCCCACCACGCCTTTTCTCCGGCCTCCGGTGGGGCGGTGTGTACGGACTGCCGGCCCGCCGGGGCGCGGTCGGTCGACCCGGAGGTGCTGCACCTGCTGTGGCTGTACCGCAGTCGGGGAGCAACTGGGATCCTCCTTGGTGCGGACGGGGACACCGGCGGCGGGGCAGCTACTGCGTTCCCGCCCGCCCTCATCGAGGAAACCCATCGGGTGGTCAGTGACTTCGTGCAATACCAGCTGGAGACCCGGGTGGGGGCGCTGGCGCTGTTTGATGAGGGGTAGCAATGTCAGGCATCTGGGGTGGGTGATGTACGTGCTTTTTGTTTTGTGACAAAATGCGTAAACGTGTATTGGGAGGGTTACTGAAAAGTGCGTAAACGTGTATTGGGAGGGGTGCTAAAAGTTGCGTAAACGTGTATTGGGAATGTATCGGTGCAGGTCAGACACTCCTTGAAAATATGAGCTGTGTAGGGTTAATGCCTAGCTTTACAATGGGTGTGTGAATAACGAGGAAACTGCTCGGCCACTCATTCCCGCTGAGTTTTTACCCAAGCACGTGGCGCTGGTCATGGACGGCAACGGCCGGTGGGCTGAAGAGCGTGGAATGGTGCGCACTGAAGGGCACAAGTGCGGGGAAGCCGTGCTCATGAGCATTGTCGATGAATGCCTCCGGCTGGGGATCCCGCACCTGTCCGCGTACGCGTTCTCCACCGAGAACTGGCGGCGCTCCGCCGATGAAGTGCGGTTCTTGATGGGGTTCAACCGGGACGTGCTTCACCGCCAACGCGACTCACTCAATGAGAAAGGCGTGCGGGTGCGCTGGGCAGGTAGGCGTCCCAGGCTGTGGCGGTCTGTCATCAAAGAACTCGAAATCGCCGAACAGATGACGGCAAACAACACCAACATGACCCTTTACATGTGCGTGAACTACGGTGGGCGCGCGGAGATCGTCGATGGGGTGCGCGAGATCGCGCGTCGAGTAGCAGCAGGAGAGCTCAAGCCGGATGCGATCACCGAGAAGAACTTCAGCAGCTTCCTTGACGAGCCCGACATGCCGGATGTGGACCTGTTTCTGCGGCCCTCCGGGGAGAAGCGGATCTCCAACTTCCTGCTGTGGCAATCCGCCTACGCGGAGATGGTGTACCAGGACGTGCTCTTCCCCGACTACACGCCCGAGCACTTCTTTGAAGCGTGTCTGGAATATGCGCAGCGCGATCGCCGCTTCGGGGGCGTTAAATGACGGGCACGCCGCCGCGGGCGACTATCCGCCGGTGGCGCAAATACCTGGCCAACGAGCGCGCCGAAGCCCAGGTGTACCGGGACTTGGCGGCCGGGGCAGACTCCGACTCCGAGCGCGAAATCTTCCTGCAGATCGCCGAGGCCGAATCCCGGCACGAACAGTACTGGGTGGAACGGCTTGGGCAGCACATCGGCAGGCCGGCCAGGCCGTCCCTGGAGACCTCCGTGCTCGGGTTCTTGGCCCGCCGATTCGGGTCAGTGTTCACCCTGGCCCTGTTGCAATCCTTTGAGGGCAGAAGCCCCTACGCCAAGGATGCAGACGTTTCCAGCCGCCTCAACGCCGACGAACAAGTCCACGCCGAGGTCATCCGGGGTATGGCTGCCCGGGGCCGGGAGGAACTGTCCGGGACGTTCCGGGCTGCGGTGTTTGGGGCAAATGATGGGTTGGTCTCCAACCTGGCGCTCGTCCTTGGTGTGGTCGGTTCCGGGGTGAGCAACTCCTTCGTGCTCATGACCGGGGTGGCAGGACTGTTGGCCGGGGCACTCTCCATGGCCGCCGGTGAGTACGTCTCAGTGAACTCACAAAAGGAACTCCTCGATGCCTCCCGCCCCTCCGAGGGTGCGGAGACCCTCATGGACTTGGACCTCGATGTCAACGAGTTGGCCCTAGTCTATGAGGCGCGCGGGATGGACCGGGCAGAGGCCATCGCCCATGCGCACACCTATTTGGAGCGCGTCCAAGATGAGGGCGATGAGGAAGTCACCGCCGGTGGCTCCTCCTTCGGGGTGCCCGGCGTGTTCTTCCCCGCCAGTTCAGAGGTGGTGGGGTCAGGAATCAAAGCTGGAATCTCCAGCTTCTGCTTCTTTGCGATGGGGGCGTTGGTGCCCATCCTCTCCTTTATGCTGCCGCTGACGACACCGGTGGCCACTGTGGTGAGCCTTGTGCTGGTGGGCATGGCCCTGATGTTCACCGGCGGTGTCGTCGGGGTGCTCTCTGGCTCCTCGCCACTGAAACGGGCGCTCAGACAGCTGGCGTTGGGCCTGGCCGCAGCGGCGGTGACCTACGTGCTTGGGCGGGCGTTCGGGACGGCGTTGGGGTAGTTTATTGGGGAGCGGAAAGGAGAGAACAATGGTTGATGACAGGGTGCTCATTCACCATATGGAACAGATGAGGGTGCTTAGTGATCTCGAGCTCTACATTGAGATCAACCATCCTGAGATTCTCCGCCCACCAGGCGTTGTTTATATCCCTGCTCTGTTTTCAGATTTGTTAGGGGAGATTCGTCCCCGAATCGAGGAGTCACTCGAAGAAGATACCGGAGCACGCATCCTCGTGCCTGTGGGGGATGAGCATAAGAATCTGTACCTCATCGAGGTGGACATGCCTCTCGAGGACATGGGGCTGGCAGACTTGCCGGACTCCATGCCGATGAGCGAGGTCATCACAGCGATGAACCAAGAGGATGTGTGGAAGGTGCCGATCTTTGTGCGGCAGGCCACCTCTGATGAGGAGTACGACTGCGAGCCCGACTGGATAACTCAGCCGGCGTAGCAGTCCTCACACAGCCCGTACACCTCAGCGGAGTGACCGGACATGTGGAAGCCGTGGTCCTCGGCGACAGCCTGGGCCCATGCTTCCACCGGGGAGTCGGTGATTTCTACCGTCTTCCCGCAGTTGGTGCACACCAAGTGATGGTGGTGGGAGCTCGTGGAGCACAGCCGATAGAGCGCCTCCCCGTCGGGTGTGTGGAGGGTATCTACCTGATCTTGCTGGGCCAAGGCCTCAAGGGTGCGGTAGACAGTGGTCAACCCAACCGAGCGGCCGGCTTCACCGATCTGCTCATGAATCGTCTTCACCGTGGCAAACGTATCCAAGGCTGTCAGAGCCTCCACCACGGCTGCTCGCTGCCTGGTGTTGCGGCCAGCAACAGCCACCTGCTGTGAACTGTGAGCCATGGGTGCTCCCTTCTATCATTGGAGTTTGTTGTACGCAGTTTACGGTTTCCGGTTTAGGTATCGCTCCGGTTTAGGTATCGCTCCGGTATGGGTATCGCTACAGTGTAGTAGTTTTTCGGAGGATTGGGGTGGGGTCCTGGGC
>R14__coassemble_1682_pt1 | contig 10604 bp, 12 predicted proteins | sample R14__metabat2_low_PE_014 | metagenome-assembled genome bin R14
TCGCACCCTCCCGGAGCAGACGGGTGATGCCCTCCTGCATGACAGCAGCCACCAGCCGGCCCTCCCGGGCATACCCCTTGCCGTAACTGAGCGCCCGCCCATCAGCAGCAGACGGGGACACCTGGTCATAGAGCAGCCACTCGTCGGCGCGGAAGGGGCGCAGAAACCACATGGCGTGATCGAGGGAAGCCTCCTGAACCTCCACTCCAGGGTGTGGGACGAGGGCGGTCTGCAGCAAGGTCATATCCGACATGTAGGCCAGAGTGCACACGTGATACATCGGATTGTCCGGCAGGTCTGCGTTGGAGCGGAACCACACCAGCTGCTGGGAGGCGGTGTACGGATTGCGGGTGTACATGTCCTGCGGCACAACGCGAATATCCCAGTCACTCCACTCCTCCAGAAGGGCCCGGTAGGTATCGGTCATCCCGTCCAAGGGACCCGGTTTCACCTCATCGGGGCCAGGTGTATCGCGCATCCGATCAAAGTGCTCCACACCAGCTGCGCCGCTGATATTGAAACTGGCCTGCATGGTGAAAATGGTCTTGCCGTGCTGGACAGCGTTGATGGTGCGGGAGGCAAACGAGCGCCCATCGCGGTTGCGCTCCACCAGGAAGAGAGTGTGATCCTTCGGCTCACCGGCACCGAGGAAGTAACCGTGCAGCGAGTTCACCTTGAACAGCGGGTCCACTGTCTTGGTTGCCGCCACCAGAGACTGGGCGGCGATCTGGCCACCGAAGGTGCGCTGGAAGGCGGTGGGGACGATGGGGCCCCGGTAGATGTTGCGGTCAATTTCTTCCAGGTTCAAGATTTCGTCGATGCTGGCCATAGGTATCCTTCCTCCATCACTCTTGTTGAAGGTCACTGTATCAAAGGTGGGCTCAACACAAGTGGATCGGCTCAAAGCGCTGTGGCTCAGGTGCACTGCCCGCCAGATGGAGTGCCCTCACTATCGGGCGGTCCGACAGTGCCCGCGTATCGGCTACTGCCTGGTTGTAGAACCGTACCGCCAGCTCAACCCGCTCGTTCGCGTCAACGAGCACTGGGTTGTCCGACATACGGTCTTGTCCCGAATCGGCTACAACATCGGCCACCGAATCTCCTTCTGTGGCATTGAGTGGATGCGTGATCGTGTCACACAGCGCCCGCATAAGGGCATCTTCCACATCCCGGCGCGCCGGAACCGTTACTGTGGTGAGCCCCACTGCCTCCACTTTGCCGGCTGCTTCTGCGAGATCGGGAACAACGAGGGCGATGACAGCGGCCCGCCGGTTGAGCGCGGCCTCCAGCTTGATGGCCGCCTGATCCACGCGGATGTGGAGGCGATCGAGGCGGTGAGCAATCGAGTACGCCCACAAAAGAAGGAGCGCCAGCACCACGGCACAGGCAACTATCAACACAGGCAGTATTGACATCATCATTTACTTCCTCGGACTAGGGCATGGTTATAGATGCGCTGGAATGGGTGGTAATCCAAGATGACACCGTCGGCGGTGACAAAACTGTCCCGTGAGGCCATTCTCCACTGCTCACTTGTAATTGCATTAAAGCTAACCTCTACGTCAAATCTCTTGCTCGCGTACAGCTCCATATATACATACCGATGCTCGCATAATCACCGAACCAATGGCCTTCTTTGCTTATGTTGACACTCCGAAATGCGCCGGCCCAGGTATAGATATCTTGAAACAAGTGATAATGAATTGCCTGGAGGGCTGAGCTTACGTGTGATACGTCTACATCTACTACTCCGAGCTGCAATTCTGTGTAGCGCATAGCTGATTCCGTCTGCTCGACTAAACGAAGCTCCTCTCTATCACGGATACCAAACTTGTTACGCAAAATAGTGGTACCCGGATACAGGTAGTCTTCCCAGTTAGAATCCACGCTGACACCTCATAACGCCTACCGCTGACTTAGGAACCGAGAAAACTAGCGTTCCCTAATCTCCTTGATCCGCTGAGCAATCTTCAGAACGCTCCCCTCAGGAAGTACAAAACCCTCGAGGTATTCATTATGGATAGCCTTTTCAAGGACAGTTTTCTCAGTCGAGGTTAGTCCCTCGAACGCTGCGGGAAACTGTGTGCGCCAGAAGCCCTCGCCCACGATCGTGTCGGGATTCTCCACAACCGCAGAATTCTTTTCACTGAGCGCGTGCACCATAGTGGTAATTCTACACGGTGATAATGCTCACTACCTCATCGGTTGCGACTGTATCGTAGACGCGTTCAATAGCATCGGTGACGTGTTGCCAGTCATATTGGCCGACGTGTTCTGTGGCAGCTGTGGCCAGGGCGCGCCTGCGTGCGGGCGCATCATCAGTGGTGGTGAGCTGAAGAATGCGCTCACACAGGTGGTGGGAGTCGCCGGTGCGGAAGAGAAGACCGGCATCCCCTACGACGGCACGGAAGGCGGGAATATCGCTGGCGATGACTACGCAGCCTGCAGCCATGGCCTCAACAACGACGATGCCGAAGCTTTCCCCACCGGTGTTGGGGGCGATGGCGATGTCGGTGTGCTGGAGGATGTCGATTTTCTCCGCATCAAAGACTTCGCCGACGTAGTTCACCTGGACGTGGGTACCGGTGAACGGTATCTGCTTTCCGCCACCGACAATTGTGCAGATAACACTCGGCCCGGTCTGTGTTTGCGTCTGCGATGAACCGAGCACCTCATCGAGTTCGGCGAGCGCGCGGAGGAGAACACTCAACCCCTTGCGGGGTTCATCCAGCCTACCCACGAAGGTCAAGCGGATTATTTTGTTGGTCTTGTTGTTCGGCTGCTCACTGTCCGTGTCCCAGGGGCGCGCAAACCGGGTGACATCCAGGCCATTGGGGATGATCACCGGGTCGCCACCAAGTTGGGAGACCTCCCAGCGGCGTGCTGCAGGAGACACGGCGATCGCCCCGCGGATCTTCTCCATCGCCGGGCGGGTGAACGTCTTGGAGAGGCGAAGGATCTTGGATGGATCCCCGGCAGCGTGGAAGGTAGCCACAATCGGGCCACGGGCCAGCGTCAACGCCGCAAACGAGTAGGACGGCGAGAGGGGCTCATGGATGTGGAGGATGTCGAAGTTGCCCTGTTTGATGAACCTGCGGGTGCGCCACAGCACCTGCGGGCCGATCGCGAGCCGGGCCACTGATCCGTTGAACGGGATCGGGATAGAGCGCCCGCCCCGCACCACTGTGAGCGAATCCTCATGGTCTGTTTTTTCAGTTTTTTCGGTTTTGTCTGTCGTGTCGGTACCTGGTCCCAGGACTTCGACGTAATGCCCACGGTCAGTAAGCTGCTCAGCCAACCCCAGCACCTGGTTCTGGACGCCACCTGGCCGGTCAAAGGAATACGGGCACACCAATCCAATGCGCATCGGACTTACTCTCCCCCTTGGGCAGGAGTGCCACCCCGTGGTGTGCGGTCCGCGATCCACACTGGCTGCAGCATGTGCCAATCGGCGGGGTGGGCGCGCAGGGTCTTCTCAAACTCGTGAGCAACACGCTGGGTGGTCTCCTCTACATCGGTGACCAAAATGGGTGGGGAAATCCGGGCACACCATCTGTCCCCTTGGAAGAACACCTCCCCGATGTGGAGAGGCACCCCACACCTGATGGCGGCTGCAGCAGGACCTGCCGGAAACGTTGCTTTCTCCCCGAAGAAGTCCACGACCACACCGGTGCCCTTGAGGTCACGCTCACCGGGGAAGATAGCGACCATGCCGGCGTTGATGTGGTCGACGAGTTGCTCAAACGGAGTTTTCTCGTTGCCACTCTCACCTGTCCCCTTCTCTCTCGCACCACTCCGGGTGGCGTTATCAGCGCTGTCTTTCTTACTGTGGGCGAGGACAGTGAAGCCGAGCGAGCGTCGATACGCAACAAAGGCATCGAACAGCTCATGGGGCTTGAGCCGTTCAGTGACGGTGACGAAGCTGCCCGCCGCATGTACGTAGGCAGCCCCTGCCATATCCCAGTTGCCAGAGTGGGTGATCGTAACCACGGCACCGCGGGACTGGTCGACATTGTCGATGCCGTCGACGACGAGGTGATCGCCGTGTGTGGCCAGCAGCTTGTCAAAGGCAAAGACCTCATACCAGTAGCGAGCGTAGGACTGTACAGCCTGCTCAACCAGCGTGTCGAGGGCTTCGCTGTGTGGCTCGGCGGCGTGACCTGCTCCCCCAACGACGCGGGCCAGGTTCTTCCGCAGTTGGCGGATGGGGGCAGAGTCGGCCTTGCGTGTGACGATATAGTGGGCACCGGCGGCGAAGAGTTTTCTCCCGATGGGTTCGGGAAGAAACCGCACGGTCTTCCAGGCGGCAAGGTAGCCGACAGCCGCCCACTCACGCCTTTTCATCAACGGCCACAGTGGAGGCAGCTGGGGTTGTTGTATTACCACCACTACGCCCCCTCCGGCGGGGCGATTGCCCCTTGCGCCTGCTCATTCGTGCTGGCCCGGTAGAGCCGTTGGATAACAGTGATGACTGAGCCTGCGGCTAAGAGCCACATCACCACATCGAGACCGAACGGCACCCCCAAGCCAAGGAGAATGAGGGCAACACCGGCACCGATGATGCGCTCAGCGCGCTCAACAATGCCTCCGGAGGCTGACAGTCCACTGGCCTCCGCCCGAGCCTTGATGTAGCTGATCACCGGCGAGGTGATGAGAACGATGAGTGTTGCCACCAGCGTCCAGGTAGTTATTCCGAGCCGGTTGGGGTCTCCGTGTGCAGTATCAATGAGGGTGAGCATCTCCCACCAGGCAAATGAGGCGAAGAGGACACCGTCAGAGAGGCGATCACAGGAGGCATCCAAGGTGGCACCAAACTTTGTGCCGCCACCGCGCAGGCGAGCCATCGTCCCATCGAGGAGGTCGAGCGAGCTGACCACAATGCCGACGATGAGTGCCGCCCAGAAGTGGCCGGTGGGGATGAGTGTGGCAGAGGCGACCATCATGCCAATGGTGCCCAGCACCGTCACAGTATTTGGCGTGAGCTTTAACGCCAACAGCCCGCGTGCCAGAGGTTCGACGACGACGGCGATCGGTTTCCGGCCCTTAACGCTGAGCATCGCCAGCCGATACTGTGTCTGTTGCTGTACCTGTGTCTGATTGTGCGTCTGTGCCCGTGCCAGCATCACCGATGAGAGGCACCGGCTCATCTTCCACCACGGTTGTTCCGGGCCCATCCCAGTGCTCAGCCAACAGGTTGCGGGTTTTCCGCAGCGCTTGGCCCAAAATCTTGGTGGTGTCAATGACCGTCATGAAGCTGGAGTCCCCCGGCCACCGGGGCACCACATGCATGTGCAGGTGCTCAGCCACCGATCCACCGGAGGCGCGCCCCAAGTTGAAGCCCACGTTAAACGCCGCCGGATGAGACACCAGTTTGAGGGTGCGGATGGCCGCCTTTACCATCACCATCAGCTCAGCGGTCTCCTCATCGGTGAGATCCTCCAGCTCAGCCACCTTGCGGTAGGGCACCACAAGCAGGTGACCAGCATTGTAGGGGTACTTGTTGAGCACCACATAGACCAACTCACCGCGGGCGACGATGTTACCGGGAACATCCTCCATCGTGGGCACCTCGGTGAAGGGGTCCGGGTTCTTCTTTCGTTCCGGATCGCCGATGTAGAGCTGCCGGTAGGGTGCCCACAGCCGCTCCAACCGGTCAGTGACCTGTTCCGGCTGATCGGGGTGGTGCTGGTGGTCTGCCATCCTAGGCCTCACTGTCTGCGGGAGTGGCCTCGTCGCCAGCCCCGGTAAGGAACGTGTCCTTCGACGGCTGCTCGTTGCGCTTATTCTTCACCCACTCGACGATGGCGGCCACAGCTTCCTCCTTGGGCACGCCGTTGACCTGGGAGCCATCTAGGAAGCGGAAGCTCACCGCACCGGCCTCCTGGTCACGCCCACCCACCAAGAGCATGAACGGCACGCGCATCGTGGTGTGATTGCGAATCTTCTTCTGCATCCGGTCATCGGAGGTGTCCACTTCCGCCCGGATACCCTTCGCCCGCAGGTCTGCTGTGACCTCTTCGAGGTAGGGCACAAACTCCTCAGCCACGGGAATCCCCATCACCTGGTGGGGGGACAGCCACGCCGGCAGTGCGCCTGCGTAGTGCTCCAACAGCACACCAAAGAAGCGTTCAATCGAGCCGAAGAGGGCGCGGTGGATCATGATCGGGCGCTGCTTGGAACCGTCGGGGGCGGTGTATTCGAGCTGGAAGCGCTCAGGGAGGTTGAAGTCCAACTGGACGGTGGACATCTGCCAGGTTCGCCCGATCGCGTCGCGGGCCTGCACCGAAATCTTCGGCCCATAGAAAGCCGCACCGGCTGGATCGGGAACGAGCTCCAACCCGGAGCCCTCAGCCACCCGCTGCAAAATCGCCGTGGACTTCTCCCAAATCTCATCGGAGCCGACAAACTTGTGCGGGTCCTTGGTGGATAGCTCCAGGTAGAAGTCATCGAGGCCGTAGTCACGCAACAGCGACAAGATGAAGTTCAACACTTTGGTCAGCTCTTCTTCCAGCTGATCTTCAGTGCAGTAGATGTGCGAGTCATCCTGGGTGAACCCACGCGCCCGGGTGAGCCCATGAATCACGCCGGACTTCTCGTAGCGGTAGACGGTGCCGAACTCGAACAGACGCAGTGGGAGCTCGCGGTAGGAGCGGCCCCGGGAGGCGAAGATCAGGTTGTGCATCGGGCAGTTCATCGGCTTGGCGTAGTAGTCCTGCGGCTCTTTGATGACGTTGCCCGCCTCGTCATATTCGCCGTCGAGCTGCATCGGCGGGAACATGCCATCGGCGTAAAAGTCCAGGTGCCCGGACTTCTTAAACAGATCCGCCTTGGTCAGGTGAGGAGTGTTGACAAAGGAGTAACCCTCGGCCACGTGGCGCTTGCGCGAGTGCTCCTCCATCTCCATGCGGACGATGCCGCCGGCGGGATGGAACACGGGGAAACCGGAGCCGATCTCATCGGGGAAGCTGAACAGGTCTAACTCTTGACCGAGGCGACGGTGATCGCGCTTCTCAGCCTCCGCCATCATCTGCTGGTATTCTTCGAGCTTCTCCTTGGATTCCCAGGCCGTGCCGTAGATGCGCTGCATATTGTCGCGGGACTGATCGCCCTTCCAATACGCAGCCGAGGAGCGCAACAGGGCGAACGCCGGAATGTATTTGGTAGTGGGCACATGTGCCGGACCCCGGCACAGGTCGTACCACTCGACTTCCTGGGTCCTCGGATTGACGTTGTTGTAGCCGGTCAGTTCCCCATCGGCATCCATATCGGCGGCCGCATCGAGCACCGTGCCCTTGGACTTGTCATCGATCAGCTCCAGCTTGTAGGGCTCATTCGGGAAAGCGGCGCGGGCCTGGTCGAGGGACTCCCAGGCGAAGCGCTCAAACTTCTGGCCCTCTTTGATGATCTTCTTCATGCGCTTTTCAATGCGCTGCAGATCCTCCGGGGTAAATGCGTAGCCGTTGGTGCCGAAGTCATAGTAGAAGCCGTTTTCGATGGCCGGGCCCACACCCAACGTGGTGCCGGGGAACTCCGCCTGGACGGCCTGGGCCATGACGTGGGTGGCCGAGTGACGGATGACACCGCGACCCTCCTCACTGGAGGCGGGCACCGGAATCATCGGGGTGTCCACGTCGGGAGTGAAGGAAAGGTCCTTCAAATCACCGTCAACTGTTTTGACACAAACGATGGCATCGGGGCCCTTGTTGGGCAGGTTCAGCTCCCGCATTGCCACACCGGCAGGGGTGCCGGCAGGGACGAGGAATTCAGCGGGGGCGGTGGCAACACCAGTGGCAGGGGTATTCACGAGAAATCGTGCTCCTTTTCGTCCGCATCCTGTGGCACCGACTTACCTGGCCGGGCACAGGTGCGAGTAGAAGATCCGTCAAAGATCTATGGGCTAAATTATTGCCCCACTATGGTACCGCGCATTAGGCCTCAAGCAACGATTGGCCCCAGTAGGTATCGCGTCCCTCGCCGGTGCCGGGAAGAATCGCAAACACCGCTGAACCGATGTGGGTGATCCACTGGTTGAGGCGGTCGCCGGCATCCAACCGGTCCTGAATCGTTGTGAACTGGGCAATCGGGTCCTTTTGGAAGCAGATGAAGATGAGCCCCTGATTGGACTTAAACGTTTGGCCGGGAGCGGGAGCGAGATCGTAGTTGTAGGCGCGACGGCGGAACTGGTCGGGCCCGTGCAACATAGAGTTGGCACTCTTGGCCATGTGTGAGTTCGGATCGATGACCGGCAGGCCGGTGTCGTCGGTCTTCTTGTAGTCCGCATCGGTTTTTTCATCGCCGCCGGACAGGGGTGCGCCAGTGGTCTGGTCGCGGCCAAAGACCAAGTTGCGGGAGAGCAGATCGAGTTTGTCCCACTCCTCCATGTCCTGGTAGATGCGGCGAACCACCATGCAGGTGCCACCGACCATCCAGTCCTGGTCGGAGTCAGTCTCACTCAACCACACCTGTGAGTTGTAGTCCTCTGGTGTTGAGGGGTTGACGGTGCCGTCAATGAAACCGAACAGGTTGCGCGGTGGTGCCCCCTGGGCGATGGCCCCCTTCGCGTTCAAGAATCCGGACTGCATCCAAAAGGTAGTGGCGTAGACCTGGGCGGCGCGCATCATGTGGCGGGTGGCGTGGGAGAGAGTGAGCGGATCGTCGGCACAGACCTGCAGCACGATGTCTGCCTCGCCCCACTGGGGTTCGAGCTTGTCGCGGGAGAACGCCTTGATGGGCTTGAGCCAGGCAGGTTTCTTATCCTGCAGGCCAATCTTATCCAAGAGGGATGCGCCAAACCCGCAGGTGATGGTGAGGTTGGCGGTGGACCATGTGAGCTCCGGCTCAAGGTCACCCATGGGGGCCACCCCACTGGTGAGGCGCCGGGCATCCTCGGTCCACACCCGCATGAGGCGGGCCACGTCCTCCTTGGTGTTTTTGCCGGGGAGCAGGTTGAAGGCGACGAGGTTGAGCACGGCCTGACCGGGTGTTTCCACACCGGCCTGGTGGGGTGCATCGAAAGTGACAACGGCATCATCTAAGAACGCCGAGGCCAGTGCGTCTGGGGCATTTCCGCCAGAGCCCTTCGCTGCTGCGGTGGCTGCTGCCGGTGCCAGTGTGGCACCGGCCACCGTTCCCGCAGCCGCCCCTGCTAACACAGAGGTGCCCTTGAGAAAGTTTCGCCGACTAACCTGCTCCCGCGCCATTACTGAGCTGCCTCCGTTCCGCCCATCGGGTTGTCCATGCCGCTTTGCATCTGAGCCTGGCCATCCGGACCGTAGTTCTCAATGTTGGAGGCGATGGAGCGGACCATGACCTCGGCATTGGTGTACTCGGTGCCGTTGTCATCAATCAACGTCACGGCGAAGACATCGCCGGGGTTGATGGCCGGCTTGTAGCCCATGGCCATGATGTGGTCACCGCCGGGGACGAAGGAGAAGGAAGCACCGGGCTCCAGGGTGATGCCTTCGGTGTTCTCACTCATGATGCCGTTTTCCATCTTGTGAATCTGGAACATATCTGCTTCCAGGGATCCAGCGGCTTTGGCGAGGTGGATCGGGGCATCGGTGGTGTTGGTGATGGTGCCGAAGATGCCGGACATCATGTTGTCCACGCCGTTTCCTTCCGGCTTGGCCTTGGCGTACCAATCGACAAATTCCAACCCGTTGCTCTCAACAACGTTCTGGCCAGCAGTATCAGTGGCAGCTGCGGCGGCAGAGGTGACCATCGAGGCCGCAGAGCTGGCGGCAGAGCTGGCAGCACCGGCGGCATCCTGCTCGGCGGGAGCGGAGCACGCGGTAAGTCCTGCAACGCTGAGGATAGCTACGCCAGCAATGGCGGCAAGAGACGAGGTTCGCATTATGACATGTTTCCTTTACTTGGAGGTTGTGCCGGATTGCTCCGGCTGTTTTCGGGTGAGGAGAAGTCCTACACCGGCCAGGACAACGAGGAGGACCACACCGATAATCACCCACACCAAACTCGAGGTACCTGTCCCAGAGGCGGTCGTTGTTTCACTATCGACGGCTGGATCAGCTGCTGCCGGATTGGCACCGGCCACTGTGAACGTGGTCTTACCACGGGTGGCGTGTCCATCCGAGGATGTGATCTGGAAGCCGATGGTGTAATTGCCCGGGCCGGGGTTGAGTCCCTCTGGCACGGGAATGACCGCAAATTGCTGGTCAAATGTGGGTTCTGTGGTGAAGTACACCTCGTGTGTGTCCGTGTTGGACACGGCAACCGTATTGAAGGAATCCAAGGGAATTGCCGAGAACTCCAGCACGATCTGGCTGGGGAAACTCTGGACAGTCGCGCCATCTGCCGGTTGGGCATTCATGACTACGTCGTGGGCGCGCGCTTGCGGAAGAAGTGTTGGGTGGGCGATCACACTCCCCCACCCAACACTCACGATCAGGCCCATGAGGAGAGCAACAAGAGCGAGGGCACCACTGCGAAAGAGCCAGAAGTTCCTGACACTACCTGTGTGTGTGCGCATCCCGCTCACGTGAGCTGCTCCCTTCCTGGACCGAATCTATTCCTAACTGCTATTCCCATCGTAACCAACAATCCGGTTACACCGACAATCTTTAGGTGCCCCTGTGTAGGCGGAT
>R14__coassemble_1707_pt1 | contig 10500 bp, 8 predicted proteins | sample R14__metabat2_low_PE_014 | metagenome-assembled genome bin R14
GTCCCAACCCCCATCTGTGTTCTTGTGCTTCTGGAAGTGAACCACCCCGTCCAACCCCACGGTGGCGGTGCCCTTCGTCAGGTCGACGGTGGACTCTTCCGGGTCAACCGGGAAAGTGAACTCGTTGGTTTCGGTGTTAAACTCGGCACCGTCCTGGAAGAACTCCGTGTTGAACTCAAAGGCATTCCACAGGTAGTAGCGGAGGAAAGAGTCCTGGATCCCCCAGGTTACAGAGCCCACAGCGGTGGTCGTGTCTTGGGCCAGGGCAGTCGGGGCGAATGGTGCGGCGACGCTGCTTAGTGTGAGGGTACTCGCGAGGAGAGCTCCTGACAGGCGGGTGTTCATGGGGTTACCTTCTTTCATGGGTTACGTACTGTGTTCAGGGTTACGTACTGTGTTCAACCGTGGTGTTCGTTGCGTGGGTGAGTAGGGACAGGTCAAGGGTGGTCGTAGTGGCATGAGCCGGCTGCGGGGTCACCACAATTCGCCCGTCGAATTGTTCCGGCAGGGTGTGCACCGAGATCGGCCACTCATAGACGGTGGAGAGGATCTCCTCGGTCATCACCTCTGGTACCGGTCCGGTGGCGGCGATATGCCCGTGGGATAGGCAGACAATCTGGTCGCAGTAGGTGGCGGCGGCGTTGAGGTCATGGAGTACAGCGATGACGGTGGCACCGGCGTGGGCCAGCTCCCGGGCAAGACCCAAGGCACGCTCAGAGTGGCGAATATCCATCGCGGCTGTGGGTTCATCGAGGATGATCACCGGGGTAGTTTGGGCAACCACTCGCGACAGCGCCACCCGGGCACGCTCACCACCGGACAGTGTCATCACATCTCGGTGAGCGAGGTGGGAGACATCGGTGGCGGCGAGGGCAGCGTCGATACGCGCGTCGTCGTCCGGCGAGGGCACCCATGGGCCGCGCCCCATCGCCACCACATCGCGCACAAGGAAGGAGAACGCCACCGAGACATCCTGCAACATGACTGCGCGCTTCCGGGCGAGCTCAGCTGGTGAGGTGCTGGCGGTCTCAGCCCCATCGACGAGGATGGACCCGGTGTAGGGGAGATCCCCCGAGATCGCTGCCAACAGGGTGGATTTGCCGGCCCCATTCGGCCCGATGAGGCCGAGCACCTCGCCGGTGCGGGCGGTGAATGAGACATCATCGATGAGGGTCTTGGCCTGATCCCCGGTGCCCACACGCACACTGACGTGACTGAGTTCCACACTCATGACAGGCCCCCCTTCGCCACCATCCGCCGCAGCAGAATGAAGAACGTCGGCCCGCCGACGAGGGCAGTGAAGATGCCGATGGGCAGATCAGCAAAGGGGATCACCGTGCGGGCGGCAATATCGGCGATACAGATCAGTGCTGCCCCGCCTAAGGCGGAGGCAATGACCAACACCCGGTTGGAGGGGCCCACGGTCACACGGATGATGTGCGGGATGATGAGCCCCACAAATGAGATGATGCCCGCGTAGGCGACCGCGCCTGCTGTCAGTGCTGTTGCCAGCACAATGGCGGTGAGCCGGATAAGTGGCACGTTGAGGCCGACATGGTAGGCGGCGGCATCGCCGAGGGCGAGAATATCGAGCTTCGGGGCGATCCACACCGCCCCGATAAGGCAGACGGCAACGATGATCACCAGGACGGACACGTGTGACCACTGGGAGCCGTTGAGGGAGCCCATCTGCCAGAAGATGATCTGATCGCGGCCGGTGGCTGGGGCCAAGAACATGAGGAAGCTGATGAGTGCATTGGCCACGGCGTTGGTGGCAATGCCGACCAAGATGAGGGTGATGACCCGCACCTTGCCCCCCATCTTGGAGAGCCGGTACACCACCACGGTGGTGAGGATGCCGGTGATGAACGCGCCGAGGGCGATTGTGGAACCTCCCAGGAAGGAGAGGTTGAACACCACCACAGCTGCCGCTCCGACGCCGGCCCCGCTGGTCACACCGATGATGGAGGGTTCGGCCAAGGGATTGGCAAACACCGCCTGGGTGAGCGCCCCGCCCACACCGAGGCCTGCGCCGACGAGGATGCCGAGAACGACGCGGGGGATGCGGATGCGCCAGATGACCGATTCATCCATGCTCGTCGCCCCTGTCGGGCCGACGGCGAGGATGTGAGGAATATCGCCGAGGGAGACAGCATATTGGCCAACGAGCAGGGAGACGATCATTCCGCCGATGAGGAGAACACTGGCGGCGATGAACAGCCAGATGCGCCGGATGCGACGGCGGGCAAAGGCGGCATCGACTGTGTCTGTGGTCGTGCCCGTGGTTGTGCCCGTGGTCGCCCCTGCTGTTGTCTGCACTGCCACTTACGCTTCTCCCAGGTAGGCGGCACGGGTCAGACGCAGAAGCAGTTCGCCGGTCTGGGGGCCGAAGGCCAGGGAGGACCCATCGGGAAGGGCCACCACCCGTGACTTCTGGCCCGCCACCGTCTGGGCGATACCCGGTCGCTGCAACAGGCCCTCCAGACCATTGGTAGAGCTCAAGCCCTCGGTCATCATGATGAACATATCCGGGTTCAGCCCCGCCAGTGCTTCTGCGGTGGCCGGCACCTCGCCGGTCATTCCGGCCTGGCCGGCCACGTCCACACCACCGGCTTCGGTGATGAGATCACTGGCTGCCTCATCGGCCAAGATGAAGAAGATGCCGCCGGTGCCGCGGGCGTAGAGGAAGACCATGCCTAGACGGTTATCGGCGGGCACGAGGTCAGCAATGGTTGCGCGGGCATCGGTGAGCTCTGCCTCGGAGCGCTCGGCCAACTGTTGGCCCTCATCGGGGAGTCCCACGACACCGGCCACATTGATGATGTCCTGGCTGATCGTGTCGGCTGAGCGCTTCGGATTCATCACCACTACGGTCACGCCAGCGTCGCGGATCTGGGTGATTGCAGAGGCCGGACCGATGGAGTGATCGACGATGACCAGGGTGGGCTTCAAGTTGAGCACCGCCTCCACGTTGATGTTGTGGCCGTCAACGGTGACCACTGGGAGGTCGGCGAGGGACGGTTCCGTCGAGGAGACCGTACGTCCGACGATGTTGCCACCCAGCCCCAACCCGCGCAGGGTCTTGGTGTAGGTGCCGTAGAGGTCAAGGGCCAAAATCCGGGATACGTCGGTGACGGTGACGTTCTCTCCGTCGGCATCGGTGAGGGTGACCGGCAGTTGCGGGGTGGGGTTGTCGTTAACTGGGACGACCTCCGAGAGCTCCGGAACTTGTGTGAGGCCGGTGAGGGTGCGTGCGGCGGTGGCATCCAGACCACCGTCAGCGCTCTGCCCTCCGGCTTGGGTGAGTGATTGGGCCAAGTCCTCATTGACAGAGGAGGGAGCCTCATCCCAGCTGGCGCAGGAGGTGAGTGTCACTGCCGTCGCCGCAGAGAGGATGGCGGCAATAAGCCGAGTTTTCATGATCGAGCCTTTCTAGCGTTGCGACGGGCCCCCTGGACACTGCCCAGAGCATAGGCCCCCATGCCGAAGCCGGCGATGGCCAACAGGGAGTTGATTGTGGGGTTGAGGGTGAAGTATCCGGCGAGACCAGTGCGGGTGGTGCTACGCGAACCTGCCCCCTCAGCGACATTCTGGTTGCCAATGGAGTGAATCTGGAACGAGTCGGAATCCTCGTACATCATGGAGGTATCAAAGTTCTCTCCGCTCCCGGTAGCATTCCCGCTGGCGGCTGCCCGCAGTGCTGCGGCGGTTGCTGCGGCGTTGGACTGTTGCCCGGTGACAGCAGGAGGCGGAGACGCGGATGCCGTTGCTGGGGTGCAGTCGGCTGCACCACCCAGGGCTGCAGTGAAACTCACCGGGTCAAGGGCTTGGCCTGCCGTATAGAAGTCACCGAAGGCAGTGGCCCCAGCCGCAGTGAGGGTGGCAGTAGCCGTGCCGGATACCGCCGACTGGGTGGGGTTGAGTGAGGTGAACTGCAAGCTGGCCAATTCAATCTCCCCGAAGTTGCGGGGGTTTCCCTCAACATCGTTGGAGTTGACCGTTGCCATTAGGCTGCCGGTGGTGCCATTGATGATGATCCGGGGATTTGTGATGCGGGAGTCCAGTGTGCCGTTGTGGCCAACAAAGCGGACAGTACCGGTGAGATTGATGCTTCCGGCCCCGGTTGCCGGGTCGATGGAGCCACTGGAGCCGGAGAAGGTGAACGTGTCATTGGCAAACCGGACTCCCGACAACTGCCAGCCCCCCTTCGCAATCGAACCAGAGATATAGGTGCGGAAGGATTGTTTGAATCCCCAGTCCATCTCCGCTGATACGACACCAACGGTGCCACCGTCCACGCAGATATCGCCGGTCGTGGCTGGTGAGGTCGCCGGTGGGGCAGTCGGGGCAGGTGCAGCTGGCACCTGTGCAGCGGGCGATTGTGTGGCAGCCTGCAGGGACCCGGATGTCTCTGCGTCAGACGTGCTCTGGGTGAGGGCTGAATCGGTGGTCGGGGTTGTGTCGGCTCCGTCCATCAGCTTCTCTGCTGCCCATTCCCGCGAATATATGGAGTCAATGCTGGTCAGCAGTTTGTCTGTATTGTCAAACATGGTGACCAGTCCGCTGAGCGTGTGGTTGACCTCTCCGATGATGCCGGGGCCGTAGTCAGTGGTTGAGGTGCTTGTCGACGCAGCAACGCAGTCGGTGCCCAGGGTGATCGAGCCCGATGTCGGAGCCATCTCAGCACCAGTCTCATAGAAGTTGTTGAAGAGCTTCTGTCCGTCGCCACTCAGTGTGGTTGTGCCAGTCAGATCGATTGTGTCGGATTCAAAATTTGCTGGGTTTGCCAGCGCAATCGTGGCGATCGTCGCATCGGAACCGGTGATCTTGTTTCCCTTCACCCCCTCGGTCTGACCATCGGACTCGAAGGCGGTGTAGTCAACGCTGATCTGGGCGGTGGCACCAGAAAAGGCGATCTGAAAATCGCTCAAGGTCATATCGATGGCACCACCGTGACCGGTGAAGTGCAAGGTCCCGCCAAAGTGAGCGGTATTGGATTCGGCGACGTTTGTGGGGGTGAAGGTAAAGGAGGTGCCGTTGTCGCGGATGCCGCTGGCAGACCACCCGCCGTTGGCGATGGATCCTTGCAGGTAGGTTAGCCAGCTATCGCGGATCGCCCACGTCCAGTCGCCGCCGGTGGCGCAGCGCAGCGTTGTGTCTGTACCGGAGGTGGCAGTGGCTGTTTCGGAATCCTGTGCATGGGCTACAGGTGGCCCCCACACTCCGGTAGATAGCGGGGTGTCGCTAAAATTGCCACCGGTGCAGACGGCTGCGATAGTTGCGGCTGTGACCCAGCGTGTCGTTTTGCTCGCAACCCGACGCAGTCGATGTGTCGGCTCAAAATAGCTCATTAGCAGCACAATCCTTTTAGTGAGATGTTGGCGAAAAGTCAACATTCTTGAGACGATGGTCAGTGAGGGGGTCAACTGTGAGTGTCCTCATACGTCCTTGAGGCCACCTTACACCGTTAGATGTCGCAAACCTAACCAGTTGTGACCCCAACCAGTTGTGACTACTTGCCACTGCTCTTAGGGTCGTCCTCGAGGCTGGCGAACACTGCGGTGTTGTAGCTGAAGGCGGCGACCGCCTCGTCTAAGAGTTCACCCCGCTCGGAGGAGCTGACCGGGAGAGCGTTGAGCTGCTCACGGTAGTGGGTGCGGTAGTGTGGCAGCGGCATGCCCAGGTCAAAGTCGTAAAAGCTCAAGGACTGGGCGGCAATGTCATAGTGTTCTGTCAACTTGCGGGCAACAACTTGACCCCCGGAAATATCGCCCAGATAGCGTACATAGTGGTGGGCAGCAATCTGGTGGCCAGCGTGTTTGTCAGCCAATCCGGTGAGACGGTCGGTGTAGGCCTGGGTAGCAGGGGTTGGCGGAGCGATCGTGCTGCGCCAGTTGTCGCCGATGAGACCGGCGAGATCGGCTTCCAGCGCTGCAACTCTGTTGAGCTTGGGGTCATGGAGCCCGGCGATGCGCTGATCGGCGGCTACTGTGTCAACTGCCTCCTCGAGTGCGGAGTACACGTAGTAGAGCTGTTCCATGAGGGCAATGGCATGGCGTGCGGACAGCGAACCGCTCATCAGATTTTCCATGAAGTGGGAGTGCTCCGCAGACTCATGTGCGGCAAGAGTGGTCTCTTTGAGGGCTGTGGCCAGTGGTGTGGACGGCGTGGGGGTCGAAAGGTTAGCAGTCATTGTTCTCCTTCCGGTGTCGAGGACACCTCACAACGGGGATAAAGTTAGGCTAACCTTACATGACTAAGCGTTGGGAGGCAAGCCCCGTGTCTATTCGCCGGCATTTGCTGCGATCTGTGCATCAATCGTGCGCTTCGAGGGGATCCCGAAGAGCAACGCAATGCCCGCCAGTGAGCACAGTGTATAGAACCAGAAGAGCCGAGCGAAGCCCTCATTGAGGGCGAGCTGGAACGCGGTTTCGATCTCCGGGGCGCGAGCGTCGATCTCGGCGAGATAGTCGGTGCGAGCCTGCTCAAGAGCTGCCCGCGCCTCCTGCTGCACCGGCTGCGGAGACCCGGCCAGTTTCTCATCCATCGCGCTAGCCTGTGTGTCGAACATATAGCTGGCCAGTTCCTTGGAACGGTCCACGATCGTCGTCACATCGGCGGTCTTCACTGTATCCATGAGCTCAGCAGGCATGTCCATCTGACCCATCTGAGCTGAGGCTGGACCGAAAGGAGGCATTGCCGCCATGACTTTCTCTCCCAAACCGCCCATCGCCGTAGCCAGCAAACCCACCAAGATGGCCGGGGCGAGTGTCGTACCGAGTGAGCGAATGAGCGAGAGAGTGGCCTGGCCAGAGTTGGAATCACGCTCAGGCACCAGATGCAAGATGAGATACGTCAGAGGCGCACCCATGAGGAAGCCGAGGCCAAAGCCCATCATGAAGATGGCGATAGCCGCACTCCAGATACCCGGATACGGCGATGCCCAGAAAATGAACATGAGGCCAGCGACCGCAGAAATCACCACACCCATGCCCAGCACAAAACGGGGCCCGAGCTTATCGGTGAGTTTGCCACTGATCGGTGCCCCGATGCCGGAGGAGAGACCAATGAGGATGGTGGGATAGCCACCAGCACCGGCGGGCAGCCGCATCGAGTTCTCGGCAAACTGTGGGATAAACATGACGGTCATCATTAACACGCCGGTGATAGCCGCAATCAACACAGTGCTCGCCAGCGGGAGAGTGGCGAAGAGGCGCACATCAATGACGGGATCCTTTTGCCGAGTTTCCCAGACCCAGAAGATGGGGCCGAGTACCAGGAAAAGGAGCAATCCCACCCACACGTTCGGTGTGCCGATCGAGGTACCAATGTCAATGAAGTTGAGGTGCTGGAAGGCCCACAACAGGGAGGTAATGAGCACCACCACGAGCATAATGCCCACGAGGTCCAGCTTGCGCTCATCGGGCTGTTCTTGTTTCGGTAGCGCCCAGATGCCGAGCACTACCACGATGATGGCGATGGGAACGTTGATGTAGAAGATCCATTGCCAGTTGTCTGCGCCAGCAATGCCGAGCACAAGCGAACCGGCTGAACCGCCAAACACGGAGGCCAGCCCATACACCATGCCCACCAGGCCCAGCGCCATACCACGTTTGGTCGGAGGCACGATGGTGCCCACTGCGGCGGTGGCCACCGGCATCATGCCACCGCCACCGATCGCCTGCACCACACGTGCAGCCAACAATAAACCGAAACTGTCAAAATCTTGGGCCAGACCGCAACCAATTGACCCCAGTCCAAACAGGCCGATGGCCAGCACGTACACCGGTTTGCGGCCGATGAGATCGGCGACCTTCCCGATGATTGGGATCGCAGCAGCATAGGCGAGGGTGTAGATGGTAAACACCCACACGCCGAGTTGTTCACCGACACCGAGACTGTTCTGGATGACGGTACGCGCCGGGTTGACAATCCCCATGTCGAGGGCACCCATGGCAATGCCGGCCAGGTAGAGGGCGAGGATGAGACCCCAGCGCTTGGGGACTACGAAATCGTCATCGACATCGCTCATGTCGGTTGTCTGTGTGGACATCATTTACTCTTTTCCGTGTGAGTTCATCGAGGAGGAGTCTGTGCGTGCAGGATCGGTGCTGCCATGGGCGGCGGGGAGAGCGCTGTTGAGATCACCGAGCATGGCGGTGAAGGTGGCGAGTTCGCCGTCACTGCGCTCGGCAAAGATTCCGTCAATACCGGCAGCGATCGGGGCGGAAAAGTTCTCGCCGACGTGGCTGCCGGATTCCGAGATGCGCAGCACGGTACGGCGGCGGTCGGTGTCGCTGGGTTCGCGGCGCACGTGGCCGAGCTCCTCAAGGCGGTCTATCTGATAGCTCACCGCAGCCCGGGTGACGTGGAGTTTGTTAGCAAGCTCTGAGGGGGAGAGCGGTGCACCATTGAGTTCAGCCTGCCAGATGAGCAGCACCGCATCGCCGTCCTTACCACGCAGACCCAGAACCGACGAGTAGTCACCCATCATGGAGTGGGCGGTAAAGAGTAGCCGGTGGAATTCCAGCATGAGCGCCTGTGAGAGTTGAGAGCGCTGATTGTCCTTGGTCACAGACCTCATTCTATATATAATTAAGTTACTTAATCAAATATGACTGCGGGCACCCGTGCCACGTGTATTCTCGTACACAGTCAGAGCAGCACGAAACCCCGACCTTCCAGACGGAAAATCGGGGTTTGTGCTGTCGCGATGGCTATGTGCCGTCGCTTAGCAGTTGAAGTACATCTCGTACTCGAGCGGAGTCGGCTGCAGGCGAGCCGGGGTGATCTCGTTGTCGTACTTGAACTTCACATAGGTGTCCAGCAGGTCCTCGGTGAACACGTCGCCCTCGGTGAGGAACTCGTGATCCTCGGCCAGTGCGTTGAGCGCATCGACGAGCGAGGTCGGAGCCTGCGGAATGTTCTGAGCCTCCTCCGGGGGCAGCTCGTAGAGGTCCTTATCCACCGGAGCGTGCGGCTCAATGCGGTTCTTCACACCGTCCAAACCGGCCATCATCATCGCCGCAAAGCCCAGGTACGGGTTGCCCGAGGGGTCAGGAGCGCGGAACTCAATGCGCTTGGCCTTCGGGTTGGAACCGGTCACCGGCACACGCACGGCAGCCGAGCGGTTGCGCTGAGAGTAGACCAGGTTGATCGGGGCCTCAAAGCCCGGCACCAAACGGTGGTAGGAGTTGAGTGTGGGGTTGGTGAACGCCAACACGGCCGGGGCGTGGTGGAGGATGCCGCCGATGTAGTAGCGGGCAATATCAGACAGGCCACCGTAGCCGTTCTCGTCGTAGAACAGCGGCTTGCCGTCCTTCCACAGGGACTGGTGGGCGTGCATACCCGAGCCATTGTCACCAGCCAGTGGCTTTGGCATGAAGGTGGCCACGCGGTCATTGGCCACTGCGGTGTTCTTGATGATGTACTTGAACGTCTGCAGCTGGTCGGCGGCGTGGAGCATGGTGGAGAACTCGTAGTTGATCTCCTGCTGCCCGCCGGTGCCCACCTCGTGGTGGAAGCGCTCAATCTTGAAGCCTGCCGCCAGCAGGTTCTTCGTCATCTCATCGCGCACGTCCATCATCGTGTCCATCGGAGCGACCGGGAAGTAACCACCCTTCACCGGGGTCTTGTTACCCTTGTTGAGGGTGCCGTCGAGGTTGACCTCCTCGCCACGGTTCCACCAGCCCTCATCGGAATCCACCTCATAGAAGGAGGTGTTCATGCCGGTGGAGAAGCGGGCGGAATCAAACAGGTAGAACTCAGCCTCAGCGCCGAAGAAGCAGGTATCGGCGATGCCGGTGGAGGCGAGGTACTCCTCGGCCTTGCGGGCCACGTTGCGCGGGTCGCGGGAGAACGGCTCGTTAGTGAATGGGTCGTGGACGAAGAACTTCATGTTGATCGTCTTCGCGGTCCGGAACGGGTCCACATAGGCCGTAGAAAGATCCGGCAGAAGCTTCATGTCGGACTCATCAATGGTGGTGAAACCACGTACGGAAGACCCATCAAAGGCCAGGCCCTCTTCAAAGACCTTCTCGTCGAACTCGTCGGCGGGAATGGAAAAGTGCTGCTCAATGCCAGGGACATCGGTGAACTGGATGTCGAGGAACTCGACTCCCTCGTCGGCGACGAACTTCTTGTACTCGTCAATGTTGTTGAAAGTCATATTTCCTCCAAGGTGGTGGGCAGTATGTGAAGTATCAGTGATAACTTCGGGGAAAAGACTAACACATGAGCTCTCGTATGTAGTACGGGCGTTGTGTTAATTCGTACCCGCGGGGGTGACCATACAGAGTAGAAAACCATTTCAACGGCCGACAGTTAGTTGGGGATGCAGCTTTTTTACCTCTACAATAAGGCCCCATGGCGCAAGAGAAATCCACCTGGCTCAACGGTCCCACCCTCCCCGCTGAGGGGGAGGCCCCGCTCAACCCCAACCGCTGGCCGGGGGAGAAACTCGGCCTCCCCCAGTCGGGTCCTGGCACTCAGGCCTCCATC
>R14__coassemble_1727_pt1 | contig 10419 bp, 12 predicted proteins | sample R14__metabat2_low_PE_014 | metagenome-assembled genome bin R14
TGGAACAAGTGTACGAAAAGATACGATTGCCCAACTCCGCGCCCAGATCGATGCAATAACCGGCGCTCGTGAGGGTCTAGATCCATCTAATAGCATACCGATGCGCTCGGAATTAGCAGACATTCTCCCCGCAGGAGGTCTGGCGCGATCAGCAATTACCCACGTCAGCGGACCGCCCCTGTTTGTTATCGAACTGATCAACGATATTATCGCCCAGGATGGCTATGTGGCTATTGTTGGCTACCCTGGACTGCTCTGTGATCCCTCCGATCACATCACCGTGATCCCCACCGAAGACCCAACTATCGTCGGCATGCTTGTCGAGGGCTTTGACCTCGTTGTCTACCACCCCACCCTTGACCACAGCCAGCGTCACACACCCTTCCACCTGCCCCGTCCGATCCAGGCACGCATCCGCACAGAGCACGCCGCCTGCATCGTCTGGACACCCCGCGACGTTGAAGGGGCAGCAGTCCACCTGACCGGGCGGATCGCCTGTATCGCCGGGGTGGGCTACGGCGAGGGGCGAATCCGCCGCTTCATCCTCGACGTAACCGCAACCACAAAAACCGGCACCCGCCACGGAAACCTCACCATCCCAGATGCGCGTCGCAGTTCTCTGGTTCCCTGACTGGCCAGCTCACGCCGCCCGGTTGGCGGGTATCCCAGAACCGGTGGCGGTAACCGTGGGTGGACGGATCTTTGTGGCTGGTGCCCAGGCGCGCCGGGCGGGTGTGCGGCGTGGCCAGCGGGTGCGTCAAGCGCAGGCATTGTGTGCCGGTTTGCAGGTGGTGCCGGTCAATGAGGACCGCGATGGCGTGTACTTTGAGCAGATCATACGCAGTGTTGAGGAGGTTGTGGCAACAGTTGAGGTGATTCGCCCGGGTCTCATTGCTGTAGATATGGGGGCGGCGGGCCGCTTCTATGGCAGCGAAGAACGTGCCACCGGGCTGCTCCTCGATGCCAGCGCCCAGGCAGGTGTTGACTGTTTCCTCGGAGTGGCCGATGAGCTGTCCACCGCAATGATTGCTGCCCGCAGTTCGGCGGTGGTACCTGCCGGTGGGTCGCGGTCATTCCTGGCATCGCAACCGGTGGGGATGCTCACCGCCGAAGTGTCCTTAGGCTGTGACCGGGATACCGTTGATAACCTCGCTGACCTGGGTATCCGCACGCTTGGTCAACTGGCTGACGTGGGGGAGAAGGCGGTGGTCACCCGCTTTGGTCAGGCTGGTCGTCGCTGCTTTACTATTGCCTGCGGCCTGCCTGATCGGCGCATCCGCACCGTCCAGCTGCCGCAGTCGCTGGCGGTTACCACACACTGCGAAGAACCGGTGACCCGCATTGATACTGCCGCCTTCCTGGCTCGCTCCCTCGCCGTGCAGCTGATGGAGACCTTGGCCCGTCATCAGTTTTTGTGCTCACACCTAAAAGTGCAGGCGGTGATCGGTGGTGAGACGTGCGAGCGGGTGTGGCGGACCAACGAGGCGCTCACCGAGCAGATGGTGGCCGATCGTGTGCGCTGGCAGTTAGAGGGCTGGTGGACCGGTGGGTTGACGGAGCTGACGGTGGATCCGGTGAGTGTATACGAGCCGCAGAATGAACAGTTGTGGGGTGAGCACCGTAACCAGAAAATGCAGCAGGTGATTGCGCGGGTGCAGTCGCTGCTCGGGGTGGACAGTGTGTTGACCCCGATTCCCTGTGGTGGGCGCAGCCCCGTTGAACGGGTGGAACTTGTTCCCTATGGAGAAGAACGTGATCCCACTCGCCCCGTAGAAGGCCGCTGGTGGGGGGCAATTTTGCCACCGTATCCGGCATCGCGTCCATCGCCTGATCATCCAGCAGCCGGTGTGGTGCTCGTCGATACGCATGGCCAGCCAGTGCGGGTGGATGCGGAGGGCCTGTTGACTGCTGCGCCGATTGGTCTGGGGTGGGGGAGCGGCAAGTATGTTGTTGATGGGTGGGCTGGTCCGTGGCCGGTTGGCTATCAGGCGCGGATGCAGGTGGTGGGCCATGAACCGCACGATGATACGCCCCATGCGTGGCTGCTGGTGTTCGATGGCAGGCGCTGGCAGGTGGAGGCCATCTACGGGTAACACCCGGTTTATCTCTGCTTGGTCAGGGCGAGTACTCTTATGTGCCATGACTGACTCCACAACCCCTGACCTCCCCGAGCAGCTTGCTATTCGACGCTCCAAGCGCGAGGATCTCCTCGCCGCCGGGGTCAACCCGTACCCGGTGTCTGTGCCCCGGTCCACCTCGATCGCAGACCTCCGGGCGGCTTACACAGTGGAGTCTGCCGATAGTGAACCTGCTGCTGGTGCGCGTGTGTTGGCCGTCGGGGAGGAGACCGATGACGTGGTGTCCATCGCCGGGCGCGTGATGTTTGTGCGCAACACCGGCAAGCTGTGCTTCGCGCAGATCCAAGAGGGGGCCGGGGCGACCGTGCAGGCGATGCTGTCTTTGTCTGAGGTCGGTGAGGAGTCGCTGGCGAACTGGAAGTCCCAGGTGGATTTGGGCGATATTGTCTCGGTGACCGGGCGGGTGATCTCCTCGAAACGCGGCGAGCTGTCGGTTTTGGCGAGCTCGTGGCAGATGGCATCGAAGTCGCTGCGGCCGCTGCCGGTGGCACACAAGGAGATGAGCGAGGACCAGCGCATCCGCCACCGCTACACGGACCTCATCATGAACGAGCAAGCCCGCACAAATGCAATGACCCGGGTGAAGGTCATGCGCGCACTGCGGCACTTCCTCGAGGGTGAGGGGTTTGTAGAGATTGAAACCCCGATGCTGCAAACCCTCCACGGTGGGGCGGCGGCGAGGCCGTTTGTCACCCACTCCAACGCCTTGGATATGGACCTCTACCTGCGCATTGCGCCGGAGCTCTTCTTGAAGCGGGCCGTCGTCGGCGGCATTGAGAAGGTGTTTGAGGTCAACCGCAACTTCCGCAACGAGGGTGTGGACTCCTCCCACTCCCCGGAGTTTGCCATGCTGGAGACCTACCAGGCGTGGGGTGACTTCAACACCGGAGCCGACCTCATCCGCCGGCTCATTCAGTCGGTTGCGGTCGAGGTGTTTGGCTCCACAACAGTGACGCTTGTCGACGGCACCGAATACGACTTCGGTGGCGAGTGGCCGTCCATTGAGATGTACCCCTCTTTGAATGAGGCCCTGGAGCGGAAATACCCCGGCCAACCGGAAGTGACCATTGACTCCACCGTCGACGAGCTGGCGGCGATTGCCCAGGCCATCGGTGTGAAGCCGGCGAAGGGATGGGGTGCTGGCAAATATGTGGAGGAGATCTGGGAGTACCTGTGCGCCGATCAGCTCTATGGGCCGATCTTTGTACGCAACTTCCCGGTGGAGACCTCCCCGCTGGTGAAGGCCCACCGCACCGAGCCTGGGGTGACTGAGAAGTGGGACCTGTATGTGCGCGGGTTTGAGCTGGCCACCGGCTATTCGGAGCTCAACGATCCGATCATTCAGCGCGAGCGGTTTGAGGACCAGGCCCGCCTGGCTGCTGGTGGTGATGATGAGGCGATGGTGCTCGATGAGGACTTCCTGGCCGCGATGGAGCAGGGGATGCCCCCGACATCCGGCAACGGGATGGGCATTGACCGGTTGCTCATGGCCTACACCGGGTTGGGGATCCGCGAGACGGTGCTCTTCCCGATTGTGAAGCCCGAGCGGCTCAGCTAAGTTGTCGTGTTGCATTTAATTCTCAAATGGTATGACATTGCAGGTTAGGGGTATATTTTCCGCGTAAAGTTGTCGTATCCTTTTGAGAAATGATAAGGTGTGACAAACTAGAAGTTCTCGGGAAATGAGGAGACCGTGAATGCGATGACGCGGGGGCGGCCTCCCCGTGATGCCGTCTTTCAGCGCTGTCAGGATGCACTAGAGGACCTCAACCAGCGATTTGGTGGCCTGCCATCCTTGGAAGAGTCGGCGTTCGTCTGGCGTGACATTTGGCACATGGAAGCCCACCACTCCACCGCTCTGGAGGGAAATACCCTCTTTTTGAAATAAGTAGAGAAGCTTCTCGAGGCCGATAAGCCAGTAGGAGGGAAGCCTCTGAAAGAGTATCTGGAGGTAAAGGGGTATGCCGATGCAGCGCAGTGGGTGTATTCGCAGACACTCCAGGGGCAGCTTCCGGTCGGAGCCCAGCTGATCGGAATTCATGAAATCCGGGAGATTCACCACATGCTCATGGGGCCGGTATGGGCGGTTGCTCCACACCCAGATGCTACCGGTGACGAAATGCCCGGTTCATTTCGTCGACACGAGCTGTACTCATTTGGCAAGGGGATGCAACCACCAACCTGGCCGCTGGTTGAGCCGATGCTCGCTGCATGGGTGGAAAAAGCCAACGAGAAGCATCCAGAAGATATGCGTGAGTTCATGGAATGGCTCGCCCAGCTGCACTGCGAGTTTGAGCACATCCACCCGTTTATCGATGGCAATGGTAGAACGGGACGGCTCGTACTCAACCTTATCCTGGTCCGCCCGTCGTCATATTGAAGCAACAGCGCCGAACGTATCTGGCTGCGCTGCAAACCGCCGACAGTGGTGATGTCGGTGCGCTGGCGGAGCTCCTGGCTCGAGTCATAACCGATAATCTCGAGCGATTCATCCTTCCAGCTGTCGCTGGGCTGGCGCGAATGGTGCCGATAGGTGCTCTTGTTACGCGTGAGATCTCTCTCGAAGCGCTGCGTGGTGCCATCCGCAGGGGCCGTCTCTACGCAGTGCAGCGCTCGGATGGGCAATGGCTGTCGAACCAGAAAGCAGTGCGGCAGTATCTGAATTCACGTCATGTCCACGGTAAGGTCGATGCGGAGAAATCGTGAGTATGCGCATCCTGATTGACCTGCCGGTGGCGCCCCTACGGCTCTACCAGCTGCTCACCGTCCTACTGGCCGACCGATCGCGCATTATCAGACTGGACGAACCAGATGCTGGCCTCGACCCACGCTCGCGCCGGCTGGCTCACCAGCTCATCGCCGATGCTCTACGCAGTGGAGTCGCCCTCATCCTCACCAGCCACAACCCCGGTTTCGTCACTGAGGTGGGAGAGTATGCGACTGTCGATGCTGTCGAGATCGGCATCTGTGATCACAGCTCCGTTGGTGAGCTTAAATCTCTCTTGGGGCATAGTGTGAATCTCTTTAGCGCAAGTCAGTCAGGGAGGTTTTTAGGATAACGGAAACACAATAAATTTATCGTAAAATCGGTATTGAATAAATATCTTTCCAGGGTTATTATCACGCTATGGCCACTCGAAGAAGACTTCCAAATGCGCTGACTGATACCGTTTCAATTTCGCAATTTAACCGAGGACAAGCAGCGAAAATATTCCATCAGGTACGATCTGATGGTGCAAAAGTTGTCATGAAAAACAACGTTGCAGAAGCAGTTGTCCTTTCTCCGGAAGAGTACCTGGATCTTATCGAATCGGTAGAAGATGCGGAGCTGCTTGAGCTAGCGTTGGAGCGTCGGGCTAACCATGATCCGGCGACGAGGATTTCTTTCGAAGAAGTACTGGTTGAGCTCGGTATAACTGAAAGTGAGCTGGAAGAGATTCCGGAGGTCGAATTCGAATGAGCGTAGGGGGGTGGTCTCTCGGGTTTTATCCTGAAGCGCTTGACGATATCAAAGCCCTGGACAAGGCTAGCGAGCGCTTGGTGGCTAAAGCGCTGGCAAAAGTGCGAGTGAATCCACTTCCGGCCAGTGAAGGGGGTTACGGTAAGCCCCTCGGTAATCGCAACGGGAGCAAGCTTGCAGGACTTAACAAGATCAAGTTGCGTGGATCGGGATTACGTGTCGTTTATGAGCTGAGACGCCATGACGAGGAAATGCTTGTCGTCATCGTTGGCATTCGGGATGATGAAAAGGTCTACAGAGAGGCGGCTCGCAGGTATAAAAAGCGTCATCGCTAGAACACCCCGGCGATGGTGGTACCGCAGTTGGGACAAGTACCTGAACTGGTGAGATGGTTCTCCAGAATGCGGTACCAGTCGCGGACAATCAAGCGCTGATTACAGGAGGGGCAGAACGTGGTGTCCCCGCGGGCATCGTGGACGTTGCCAGTGTAGGGGAAATGCTCGCCCGCTTCTCGGGCAATGTCGTAGGCGCGGGCAAGAGTCTGTGGCGGGGTACGGGGCACATCGCGCATCCGGTTATCAGGGTGGAACGCCGAGAAATGATGCGGCACATCCGGGCCCACATTCTCCACCACCCACTGGCACATCGCGCTGATTTCAGAGTCGCTGTCGTTGTAGCCGGGGATAATCAATGTGGTCAATTCGACATGAATACCCAACTCCACAGCGGTGGCAATGGAGTTGAGCACGGTGTTTAATCGGCCGCCGGTGATCGTGCGGTAGAAGTCATCGGAGAAGGACTTGAGATCGATGTTGGCAGCGTCGACAAGCGAAAAGAAGCTGCGCGCATACTTCGGCGAGATGTAGCCTGCCGTCACCGCCACCGGATGAACCCCCAGCGTGCGGCAGGCGGCCGACACGTCGGCGGCGAACTCGTAGAAGATGACCGGATCGTTATAGGTCATCGCCACACTGGCGGCGTTCTTGTTGAGAGCTGCACGCGCAATCTGATCGGGGGAGGCAGTCTGAGACAGCGTGTCCTGTCTGCGGGAGGTAGAAATCTCCCAGTTCTGACAGAACTTACACCCCAAATTGCAGCCAGCCGTGCCAAACGAGAGCGCCAGAGAGCCCGGCAAAAAGTGGTTGAGTGGCTTCTTCTCGATCGGATCCAACCCAAACCCGCTCGTGCGCCCATACGTATCCAACATAATCTGTCCACCCCGATTCATCCGCACATAGCAGTAGCCGCGCTGGCCCTCGCTGAGGCGACACTCGCGCGGACACAGATCGCAGGTAACCCTATCGCTCGTCATCGCTGTACTCGGTAACCGTGTAGACACTCACCCGGGCATCATCCGGCCACTGATGCCACCCCGCCTTGTACATGAGGTGGTGGAGGAAATCAGCCGGCTCCGGCAGCTCCTCCCACACCTGCGGCAAGAACGTCGCCCGGCCGTGTGCTGATTGCAGGATGACACCCTGGCCCGGATGCACTGTTTTTAGCGCCTGCTCATAGGTCATCGGGCCTAAGTCCTCCGGTGCGCTGAGCACCGACACCTCGACGCTGATATCAGCCATCTCCTCTCGTGTTACCGGCGGGAAGCGGTGATCCTGGAACGCAGCCATCCGGGCATGGTCCACGATATCTTGGCCCAACGGCTGATAGGCCTGCAAGGTGCCAATACACCCACGCAACCGGCCGTTCTTGCGCAAGGTGACAAAGCTTGCACCATCCCGGTTCAGTTCTTCGGTGTCCGGAATGGGTGGGTTGCCAAAGATGGCATCGCGGGCAAGATCAGTCAACTTCATGGCTATTCACCCTCCTGTGTTGATGGCGACTCGAGGTAGGCGAAGCTAGTGTAGCCCACGACAGAATTGCCTGAATGAGAATGATCCCTCGTCATCAGCGTTGGTATGAGGCTGTGTTCTTGGGCGTAATGGGTCAGCCCGTTCCATGACATGTAACCGCAGGCTTGGAAACCGTCGATAGGTTTGTAATCAGCGACCGCATCGATGGTGGCCACATCCATGCGCACCGACTCGTCGGGAGGCAAGAAGTGCGACATATCCGAGGAAATCACCACCGCCGCCTTGGGGTTGTGCAGCACAGTTTCAATCACAGCAGCCACCTTCAGCTCATCCGGTTCCGCGACAACCAGGGGAAGGACTGTGGCGTTGGGGAAGAGCACCTGAACAAACGGCAACTCAACCTCAATGCAGTGCTCCAACTCATGGACATATGGGTCAGTAGGGAAGTCCTCCGGGTGGACAGTCTTCACAGCGCCGAGTGGGGTCTCCATGTAATCAGCGCCCGGGGTACACATACCGCGGTACGGAACCCGGTGGTTGGGGCCAAGAATAGCAATCAGCTCAAAATCGATGCCGGTCTTCTTCAACGCAGCAAAACTATGAGCAGCAATCTGGCCGGAGTAGATGTAGCCGGCGTGGGGCGCAACCACGCATCTGGCAGCGGGAACGTTGTCAGGCACCGAGTTGAGCGCATCCGTTACCGCCTGCTTGAGCGTGCGGGGGTCTGCTGGGTAAAACATGCCTGCCACAGCTGCTGGTCTTACTGAAGGTTCCTGTCTCACCTGTCTTATTGTATGCAGGTTGGCTCTCCTCGGCGGGCGGTTACTGCCCCGGCTAAGCCAGGGGCAGTAACCATCCCCCCTCGTCGCCCAATCATGCCTGTCGCTCACTTCGTTCGCTCGGGCTACCGCCGTGATTTTCGCGCTCATCGCGCGACGGCGCTCACGCGCCGCCCTGCCGGGAAATCCCGTCGACAAAGAAGCTCCTACCGCACGTTCGCAGCAAGGTGCGCGAGGGTGCTACGCATTGCCCCCGTTGGTCTCCTGCCGGGCGGTGGGGGAGGCCAAAACACCCCCATTTTCGCCGATAAGCCTGGTTTTGCATCCACAATGCACGATTTTTTCTGTGACAAACTCGCAAATCCCCAGGAAGCCATTCTGGCCTGTGGATAACTTTTAAGGGGTCGGTTGCTGATTACGGTAGCGTCGCAGTCATGGACACATTGCGTGCACTAGCTTCCGTTCGTGGGTTGGACATCGCCCGCGAAGCCTTCGCGCGCGCAAAGAAGGAAACCTCCAACGCTGCTGCGCTGATTGCGGCTGAATTGCCGGTGACCGTCCATCAAGCTGAACAGTGGGTGAAGTGGGGGAAATCCTGGTTCGGACCCCTGGAGGATACAGATGAACGTGACAAGCGAGACCGTGCAGGCAGAATCGCAGAGAACTTCTCCATGGCCCAGATTGAAATCATCACAGCTGCCGTCAATCAAGTCACCAAACGAGCGTCGAAAAGCCGCGAAGACATCCGGCTAGAGCTGAGCACCCTCGCAGGCACCTGCAGCTGCGACACCCTCAAAGAACGGGCGCGCATCCTTGTCGGTGAGGCCAACGGTGAGGCGACCAAAGCTGAACGATTCTGCGCCTTCTCTACCCGCACCGATGCACGCGGCTGCAAAACGATGACCCTGCGCGGGGAAGAAACCATCATCTCCCAAATCGCAGATGCCATGCAGGCGGCGGCGTATCCGGCAAAGAAACGCAACAAGAAGCTCACCATCAACCAGGCCATGGCCGATGTCGTTATCAACCGGCTGCTGCTTGCTTCAGGTGAAGACGGTGCACCGCTGCCGCATCAGCCCGCGCTCATCGCGGTTCTGGACAAATACGAATACTGCGACGGTGGGAAGCTCGTCGACAGTTTCGGCACGGTTTTTAGTCTCGAAGAGGCAGCCAACCTCATCATGGCCGACACCGGCTGGCTCGTCATCGCCGACAAAAACGCAGACCTGGTCGCCAACTTCAACATCAAGAACAGGTACGCCACCGAAAACCAACGCATGGCCGCTGTCATTGAACAAATAACCTGTGCGGTGCCAGGATGCACGAAGCTGACAAAAGACAGTCAGATTCACCATATTCACGCCTACTCGCGGGGTGGACCGACCATTCAAAGCAACCTCACCGGGCTGTGCCCCGTCCACAACGGCAGAAACGACGACAATCCGGGTAGAGCCCGAAATGGGCGGATAGCGCGAAGTCCAGCAACAAAACGGGCCGGATGGAAACCTCCCGGATGGGACAAGCTCCTTGTCAACGATGGTCCCTTAGCCGACAATGACGGCCGGGCCCTGATCAACCGCGCCCTGAAAAGGGCGCGCGAGTAGGCAGCTGCCTGCGACCGCTACCTTGTTCGTTCTGGCTGCCTGTACCCCCTCAACTTGTAATCAGCCCCTGCCAACCTGTTGCTTGAGAGCCGAACTTTGACCACAGTTTCTTGGTCCGCAGTTGCCGCCATGAAATGGCGGCTGCTGCGGGGGACAAACGAGCGAAGCGAGTGCGTCAGCCTTCTCAGTGGAAAATACATCCAGGCTCGTTTTCCGGATACAAAGCAGGTTGGGCGGGCGCTGATTACAATGGTGGACACTGCGAGTCTTCGCGGACGCAATCAGCGTTAAGAATGATGGAAAGGAACACCAGAGATGGGAATCTTCGACAAAGCCAAGGAAATGCTCAACAATGAGGAAACCACCGACAAGCTGCTGGATAAGGCAGAGCAGCTGGCCGAGCAGAAGCTGGGTGCAGAAAAGGCTGACCAGATTCATAAGGCGCGCGAAGCCGCGGACAAGAAGCTCGGCACTGAGTAGTAGCTAAGAGAGGCGTTCCAACAGCGCCTCAAAGGCCGGGCCGACAGGCGTGCGCCACACCACATCGGCTTTGGGGTCGGCGCGGCCTGGTCCACCGTTGATAACGGTGATTTGCTTGTGATCCTGGACCGCCTCGAGGGTGAACCGGTA
>R14__coassemble_1754_pt1 | contig 10259 bp, 8 predicted proteins | sample R14__metabat2_low_PE_014 | metagenome-assembled genome bin R14
GTGTCTGTACTGGAGGTGGCGTGGAGGGCTGTTCCGGCTGGGTCGGTTGGGTCGGCTGGGCGGGGTTGCCATCGGTATCTGGGCACCTGTCCTGTGGTGGCGGTGGTGTGCCGTCGGGAGTGGAGCCATCTGGGGCAGACACGGCATCAATCCTGGCAATCAGCTCTTCAATCGTGGCCTTGATGGCACTGTCGCGGTCTTTACAGATGCCGATGATGGAGGAGCCCACCGCATCAACCATCTGGCCAAGGGCAGCTACCGCAGCATTGTAGGCCTCCGGATCCTTGTCACGATCAATGTTTTCCAGATCGGCAATCCCCGCGTTGACTGCTGCCTCCAGCTTGGTGAGGGCTGCGTCGATGGCACCGTCAGCTTCCTGACAGATGGTCTCACAGTTCTCGCCTGCTTCGGCACTGTCCTCCCCCACCTTCTCAGCATTCTCACTCCGGTTGCGCAGCTTCTCCCACAGCGAGGACAGGCTACCCGTGAGCGCCCCCATCGCCATACCGGCAAGGTTGCTGAGGATGGAAAACAGCAGCCACTGCACGAGCCGACCAACAAACGAATTACCCACCTTTGGCATGCGGTTAACCGGTTTGCGCATCCCGGTGGGTATCTTCTTGAAGTCTGCGCCATCGGTGGTCTTGGCGGCAGTATCCACGTCAACGGCGGTCACTGCCGGTTCCCACGCCCCGTCACTGAGGCCGAGAACTGCTCCAACGATTGCTCCGAACCGCTCGGAAACCGACGATGAACTGGAATGTTTACCCATTAGAACTTACCCCCAATTCCAGCACCGGTAAGCGCCACAGCAGCAAACTCCTCAGCGTTCGCCTCATCCACTGCAATGACCTCATTGACCTGGCCGATCGCCTTCTCAATCCCGCCGATAAGGGAGTCAAAGTCCCCGACCACGGTGGTGAAGATGCCAGCTACTGACTCGGCGAGGCGCGCCTCCAGATCGGCAAAGCCACCGCCGAGACACCCGGTGGGAATTTCGGGGGGATCGGAGACGATGAGGTCGCGGTCTGCACAGACCGTATCCAGCATCTCGGTCAATTGATGGAGACCGAGATGCGGATCAATGTGTACACGGGACATGGGTGCCCTTCCTTGTGTGTTAGGACGGCTCCCACCGCCAGGGTGAGCAACCGTCAGAAGTGTGCTTACACCCTGTTAGACGCTTTAACTCCCCAAAAACGTTCCCGCGTAGGCATCTAGCTGCATATTTAGGCAGCCGCAACTACCGCTGCAATGCGTCCTGCAATCCGCCGCGCAGCCGCCTCCTCGGTCGCCTCCACCATCACGCGGACAAGCTCCTCCGTCCCGGACGGACGCAGCAGCACTCGCCCTGTCTTGCCCAGCTCCTCTTCAGCTTCAGCAACGGCCGCCTGTACGACATCAGACTCGGCAATCGCCGCCTTGTCCGGCACCGGCACATTCACCAGCACCTGCGGCAACACCGTCATCACACTGGCCAGTTCCTTCAAACTCTTGCCAGTGGCAGCCATCCGACTCATCAGGTAGAGCCCAGTCATCGTGCCGTCACCGGTGGTGGCGTGGGCCGGGAAGACGATGTGGCCGGACTGCTCACCGCCGAGGGAGAATCCGCCCTCATTGAGCCGCTCCAACACGTAGCGATCACCGACTTGGGTGGTCTCAATCTCAATGCCGTGCTCAGCCATCGCCAGGCGCAACCCCAGGTTGCTCATCACCGTCACCACCAGGGTGTCGTGGGCGAGCCGGCCCTTTTCCTTCATTGCCACCGCCAGGATGGCCATGATCTGGTCACCGTCAACAACGTTGCCCTCCGCATCCACGGCCAGGCACCGGTCCGCATCGCCATCGTGGGCCAACCCCAGGTCGGCGTGATGTTCAAGGACCGCAGCCTGAATCTTTTCCATGTGTGTGGAGCCCACCCCATCGTTGATGTTGTAGGCATCTGGCGCGTTGCCGATCGCAATGACGGTGGCTCCGGCCTGCTCATAGGCTTTCGGGGCAACCTCACTGGCCGCTCCGTGTGCCGTATCGACGACCACTGTGATCCCAGCTAGCGGTTGTTTGGGGGTGGAGGCTTTGAGGTGGTTAAGGTAGCGCTCCTGGGCATCGGGAGCCTCCTCCACCACCCGGCCGATCCCGTAGCCGGTCGGCCCCTCATCGGGCAGATCTGCCAGAACCTGCTCGATCTCATCTTCGAGCGCATCGGGGAGTTTCTTGCCACCCCGGGAGAAGAACTTGATGCCGTTGTCAGGCATCGGGTTGTGCGAGGCGGAGATCACCACACCCATGTCGGCATCGTAGTCGTCGGTCAAAAACGCCACTGCCGGGGTGGGGATGATGCCGACACGCAGCACGTCGACACCCTGGGAGGCCATACCCGCCGAAAGCGCAGCTGCCAGCATCTCCCCGGATACTCGTGGGTCACGGCCAACCACGGCGACCGGACGCGGCTTCTTCTTGTCCGCATCGCGGGTCAACACATGGGCTGCTGCAGCCCCCAACCGCAGCGCCATCGGGGCGGTGAGATTCTTGTTCGCCAGACCGCGAACACCGTCAGTTCCAAAGAGTCGTGCCATAACTATCCATTATGCCCACCAACCCCAACCAATGAAAAGCGCCGCCCCATCCCAATGGGATATGTGGGGCGGCGCGAGCCATACCGGAGACGAATCCCCGGCGGCAGCTTCGGGTGCAGTAGCTCTTAACGCTTGGAGTACTGCGGGGCGCGACGGGCCTTGTGCAGACCGGCCTTCTTGCGCTCCACGATGCGCGCATCGCGGGTCAAGAAACCAGCCTTCTTCAGGGCTGGACGATCGCCGATATTGTAGGCGTTGAGGGCACGGGCAATAGCCAGACGCAGTGCGCCAGCCTGGCCGGAGGGGCCACCACCCTTCAGGTTGACCTTGAAGTCAAACTGGTTCTCGCGGTCCACGAGCACCAACGGTGCCTTGATCAGCTGCTGGTGCAGCTTGTTGGGGAAGTACTCCTCCAGGCTGCGCCCGTTGCACTCGAACTGGCCGGAGCCATCGATCATGCGCACACGGACGATGGCGCGCTTGCGGCGGCCAACGGTCTGGATCGGGTGCTCCTTGGTGGCCTCGGTGATCACCGGGGCAGCTGCCTCAGCAGCAGCAGTGTCATCAGCCGGCTCGGCGACAGCCTCACCAATCGTGGTGGTGAACTCTTCAGTGGCAGCCGCGATGGCAATATCCTCCGCCGATGCAACACTCTCAGCTGCGGTGTCGGCTTCGACGTTCACGTTCTCGGTCACGGTCTCGTTCACGTTCTCGGTCTCGTTTACTTCGCTCACTGGGCCACCTGCTTAATCTCGTAGGGTTCGGGCTTCTGTCCGGCGTAGGGGTGCTCGGAGCCGGCGAACACGCGCAGCTTCTTCACACTCTGACGGGACAAGCGGTTGTGGGGCATCATGCCCTCAATTGCCTCAAAGACCACGCGCTCGGGGTGCAGTTCGAGGGAGCGCCCCAGCGACAGCTTGGTCAAACCACCCGGATAACCGGAGTGGCGGTAGCGGAACTCACGCTCACGCTTGTTTGCGGACACCTTCACCTTGTCGGCGTTGATGATGATGACGTAATCGCCAGTATCGACGTTCGGCGCATAGATCGGCTTACCCTTGCCGCGGAGCAGATTTGCCGCGTGCGTAGCAAGACGACCCAGTACCACGTCGGTGGCATCGATGACATACCACTTGCGGGTAATGTCATCCTTCTTCGGGTGGAATGTAGCCACGAGGACTCCTTCACTTTGGTCAGTTAGCTGCCAGCCATGTGGTGCGCTACGCCTCACCGAAATCACACGGCGGCCGGTGGAGACCCGAGGATTCCTCAGCGTGAAGGCCTCAACAATAAGACCCCGCACACACAAGCGCCCAATGGTACCAGCTGGAATGTCTATTCCCAAATCTTGGGATAGCCACCCGCTAATGGATTGAGCACTGTGGGTGCGGGGGTAGGTGTTGCGGTGGTCTCAGTTACTACGCCCAGCTGGCAGCAGCCTGTGCGTTTGTGCGGGCCATGCGGTCATTGCCGTCGGCGACGACACGCGAAACGGTGGCCAGGATATCGCGCAGTTCCCCAGCGGCGCGATCCCAGCGGGCCTGCGCGGCCTGGTAGGCGGTGGCCGAGTCACCCTCCCAGGTCGCCACCATCGGGGCGAGGCGGTTCTTGAGATCCGCGAGCATGGAATCAATCCGGGTGGAGGAGGTGTGGATATCTGCGGAGGTGGCAGAGATGGCAGAAAAATCGTAGGTAATCATTGGGTGAGCCTTTCTCGGACTGTGGATGTCCGTGTGGTCGTGGGGGGAGTTAGAAAGTCAGGCCAGGCATTCCAGCACCGGCGAGGTGGTTGAGGGATTGAGCGTTATCGGTATCCGATGTGTCAAAGTTCGTCGCATTGGATCGGATGTTGGTGGCGATATCGCTCAGTGCCCCCTGGAGAGCTCGGGCGGATTCATCCCAACGCACCATGAGGGAGGCGAAGGCGGCAGCAGCGGTGCCGCGCCACGCACCCGAGGTGGATTCCACCACCGAGCGGACGCGGTGCAGTTCCGCCTGCACTTCAGCACTCGTCGTATCCACCCCGTTGGCGGTGGACATCATGACTTCTGATTCTGTCGTAAAAAGTGACATTGACATGCCTTTCTTTGAGGTTGGTCCGCATCTGAATACGGGATCGGGCAGGGGTGCCCTTTCACCTTGTTAGACGCTTTAACTACCCCATTTCGTTGCATGCAGGTCAGAGGCCATTTTTAAGGGAAGGTGAGAGACTCCTCCACAACCGCACACGCTTGAGCCTGCAATTGTGTCTGTGAGCTGCGGGAATGGCAACCCACAGAGAACTGTCGGTCCCCCTCAACCCAACTGACCCACGCAATCTGAGAGCCATCGCCCGGCAATTCCGTGTACTCCACGCGAGGACGGCCACCATCGCTGCCGTCTGCACCCGGAATTCTCGCCGTGAGCTGCAGCGATGGGTCCGATTCGACCACCTTGGTCATTTCTTCAACAAAACTTTCGTCAGTGACACCCGATACAGCATCAGAGGCGATAATAATTCGCAGGTCAGGGTCATTTCCAACGGCCTGAAAGGCCCCATCTGGCCGCTGCGAGAGACTGTATCCAGCCGGCAGCTCGGCACTGAACCGATCTGTCGCCACCCTCTCATTCGGGGGTGGCGCAGACGGGGGTACCGTTGTGGGATTTATCACACTCGTTTCGGGTGCGGCTGTCGCCTCCGGAGCAGCGCCGTCCTCCCCGCCCACCAGGCGAGCAATGGCAACGACTGAGAGCACCAACACAACGAGGAGGACCACCAGGGCCCCAATCACCCCCACGGCTCCCCCATCGAGACTTCCCAGGATGCGCCTGGGCGGTAACTCCTTCTCCGCACCGTCCCAATCCTGTGTGCTGTCCCACTCCGTCTCAGCCGGGCTCGCCATCTCGGGTGCCTCGATGATGTGGGCGGGGTATGCACCCACTCCCCGATTGATGAGGGTGCGCGCCAGCACCTCAGTCTCTCGTTCACCGGCATCGATGATGACCTCAATGTCCGGCCACTGCCCGGCCATGAGTTCACTAATTTGGGCAGTGATCTCCGGTACTGCCCACCCCTCCACCACACCGGTGGCTGGCAGGTCGGGGCGGTAGATCGGGTTGTTGGACTCGCCTGGACGGTAGAAGCTCGTCGCGTGCGAATCGATCGTCACAAACAGCTCATTGTTCAAGGAGACCTGCTCCGGGGAGATTGCCCCAGTAATGCGCTGTGCCGGGCTCTTCAGGCGGGAGCGTCTAGATATCACTGTCACTGTTGTCCTCGCTATCACTGTCACTATCGTTGGTATCCATCACCACATGCACCGACTGTGCTCGGCCACCACCCTGTACAAACTGCGCGCGTCCGGGAACCGATGTCGCACACACCAACCCAAACAGCGGGCCATCGTGAGGATCGGCACTGAGCAGACACGTTGCAGAATTACCCGCCATCACCGCACTGACAAAGGGGGCGAACAGGCTCCGCCCAGCTCCCGCCGATGATCGGGCCACCACCACATGGAGCCCAATGTCACGGGCATACGGAAGCAGGGGCACAAGGTCACCGAACAGGCTCTCTGGAAGGATGGAGAGATCGTCGATAAGCAGAAAGATGTCCGGCCCATCCCACCAGGACCTCTCCTTCAACTCCTGCACGCTCACATCCGGGCCTGGAATCCGCTCACGCAGGGTTACCGCCAACTGGCTCAGCACTTGCGCTGCGGTGTCTGTTGTTGCCGCATAGCCCACACAGGTGGGGCGTGCAAACGATCCGAGGAGACTGCGGCGTGGATCAATGATGACCACCCGGGCGTGGGTATCACCGAACTCCTCCACGCCTCTGCCGATGGTGCGCAGAAGGGTCGTCTTTCCACTGCCTGCTCCGCCGACAATCACACAGTGCGGGCTGGCACCACTGTCCCACCACACCGGCGACACGGTCGCCCCTCCCACCCCGATGAGAATGTTGCCAGGCGCTGAATTGGTCGAGATAGTCGCGCGCTGCAATTGGGTGGGCAACATGCGCAACCGCTCCACCGGTGGCTGATCGGAGCACAGATGTGCCACATAGGCGGTATCTTCTGGCCCAGACACGGCGACTGCCAGAGCTTCCCCCTCCCCGGTGAGACCGCGTCCGGGGAGAGCTGGCACGTGTTCCTGGCGGTGTCGATCAATAACTGAGTCCAACGGTTCAGTCAGGTGCAGTTCTAAGCGGGTGGCGAGCAGGTCGCGGACGGCTGGACGGATCGCCGACCAGCGCGGTGTTGTCACCACCAGATGTACCCGTGAAGCCAAACCGTCAGCGGCGATGTGGTTGAGGGTGGAAAGGTGTGCCTCAAACTCCTCAGCCAGTACGTGGTAGCCGTCGATGAGGAGCAGGGTGTGGAGGAAGTCATCGGCAGCTGGCGCATCCACTAACTGGCGCACCTGTGTAAATACCCGCTCCACTCGTTCCGGATCGTCGCGGTGGGCAACACCGACGACGTGCGGTAATCCAGCTACATCGGCCAGTTCAGTCCCCGCTAGATCGAGCACATACACCTGCAGACGCTGCGTTGGATGCAGGGCTGCGAAACTCAGACAGATCGTACGCAGCGCCGTTGTCTTACCCGTCTGCGGACCGCCGCAGATGCCCACATGTCCCCCAGCGCCAGCCAAATCGAGCCAATAGGGATCCTGGCGCTGCTGAGCTGGGCGATCAACGAGGCCGATGGGCGCAGCCAATCTACTGGCAGACAGCGGCCTCTCGGCTGTTTTCAGTGCACCACCCACAATCGATCCAATGGGCACCTCACGTGGCAGTGGTGGCAGCCACACCTGGTGGGCAGACATGCCCCGCGCCGCTGCTGCCGCCACTGCACCAGCAACGACATGGTCCACCAGACTGTGTGCGGGTAGCGCCGTCTGCACATCTGGTTGTTGTGGGGCGGGCGGTTTGGTGGTGGCATCGTCGGTGCGATCCAGCTCAGCCAGAGTGAACGGGCGCACTGCTGGCACGGCATCTTCAGGTGACTGTGGCCCAGACGCTGGCTGAGCGTCATCTCCGGGTATCGGCCCAGAAACATAGGCGGCCTGGAAGCGAACCAGTTGGTCGGCCCCGGTGCGCAGATATCCAACGCCGGGGCGGTTGGGCAGCTGGTAGGCATCGGGTACCCCGATCACCTGGCGGGATTCCCCCGCTGAGAAGGTTTTCAGTCCAATCCGGTAGGAGAGGTGGGAATCTAACCCGCGCAGCCGCCCCTCATCGAGGCGCTGCGAGGCCAACAGCAGGTGTAGCCCCAGGGAGCGGCCCACTCGTCCGACGGTGACAAACAGCTCAGCAAACTCCGGATGCTGCCCCAACAGCTCCGAGAACTCATCGATGACCAGCAGCAATTCCGGTAGAGGCGGGACTGTTGGATTGTTCGCCCGCAGACTGCGGTAGGCGGTGATGTTGTCACATCCGGCCGCCCGCAGCACCTCTTGGCGGCGGGTGATCTCCCCGGTGATGGCCTCAGCCATCCGCTCCACGAGCAGGGATTCTTCGGCCAGGTTGGTGATGACGGCTGCGGTGTGCGGGAGCTTCCCCAGTTCCAGGAACGTTGCCCCGCCCTTGAAATCGACAAAGATGAAGTTGAGGTCATCTGGCGAATGTGTCAGTGCCAATGCCACCACGATTGTTCTGATGAGCTCTGACTTCCCCGAACCGGTCGCCCCAATACACAGACCGTGTGGGCCATCACCGCCGAGGGCGGACTCCTTGAAGTCCAACACAACTGGCCGGTAACTGGCCGGGGTATCCCCACTCACCCCGATCGGGACCGCCAGGAACCGGCGTGGATCCGCCCCAGGTTTCCACAACAGGTCCCAGTTCAGAGCATGAATATCGACACCGAGCAGGTCTGGTAGGTCGCCACTGAGGCGCCGGGAGGTGCTGACCTGCCGGTCCTGTGGGGCGAAGCGAGCTAGGCTGCGTGCGAGATTCTCTAGCTCCTGGGCGGTGAAGAGATCCGGTGCACCGATGCGCTCACGGCCATCAACCGTCGCAATGAAGAGCTCATCGGTGTCATCAGCCTCCAGAACGAGGCCTTCGGCAACGCAGCGTGCACCCACCGGTGTGCGCGGATCGGTATCCACATCGATGATGACGCACCTGCGCTGCTCAGTTACACAATCAGCAGCTACCTCCAACACCGTGGCCGCAGTAACGTCAGCCAGGTGAACGCAGACAATCACTTCAGCATCAGCAGGTGTGCTCTCCATCGATTGCACATGGGGCAGCCATTTCAGCGCGTCCAGACCATTCCTCTGACCGGCGATCCGAACATGCAGGACTTCAGGCCCATGGGCAAACACGAGTTGGGCAACCATCGCCCGAGCGAGGTCTGCCGCCCGCGGTCCCGTCACACCAAGCCACGTCAGCTCCCCGGCGGACACGGTCACCGGCATGTGTTCGACTGCACTCACCGTCTGAATGAGGTGACGGCACGCACTCACACACAGCGGATCACAGTCCTCCACAGCCACGACCTCCCCCATGTTCACAGCCGTTGTCGGCGCGACTGCCCCCACTCCTACCCGCACGTGCAGGAAGTGTGGATCGTTGGGGCCACGCACCCACATCTGCTCGCCCCCAACCTCAGACCACAGGGTGGCTGGATCAGGGTGGTGGCGGTCAGCGTCGCGACGCTGCGTGCGGGCGGCTGCCTCCGCCTCCTCTTTCACCTCCGCGATGTGGCGCAGGTACAGGCGACGGGTGCGATCTGGATCAGAGGTACTCGTGGGGGCGAGCATCCCCAACACGCTCAACCCCATAAACAGGGGCATCATCAGCATGTACGGGTTGAGGTTATTGCCCTTGAGCACCATCAGGATGACCATGCCCCCAACGGCGGCCAGCATGATCACTGGCATGAGGAAGCGCGTGAGCGGCTGCGGTGCTGGCTCATCGGCCAACGGCGGCGGATCAATGGTGATGGGTTGTGACATTGTGGGTAGAGAGATTGAGATAAGAGATTGTGGGTTGAGAGATTCTATGCAGTTGGTGTAAGTTCGCCCCCTCGGTCACCCCCGAGCAGATGGACTTCGTGGTGATTGTAGACCACAGTAGAAGTATCCACGAACTCACAGTGGGGCTCTTCCACACAAAGGGGGTAAACAAATGTTACGACAACTCAGCCACCTGCCAGTGACGGTGTCCTTCCTGGGCAGTGATGGGGAAACCGTGGCCAGCACAGATGCTCAGTTCTACACCGAACTGCCCCTCGCCACACTCATCCCTGCCCTCACCGCGAGCCGTGAGGATTCCGCAGCAGCCACCATTCCCGCCGGCCCCTGGCTCATCCGTACCGCCACCGGCCAGCAGCTAGATCCAACCCTGCCGCTGAAAGACCTCCCCGTTTTTCCCGGCGACACCCTCACCGTCGCCACCGCTCACAGCAGCGACGATGCTCTCCACCTGCCGCGTACCCCGCTGGAGGCACTGGCCGTGACTAGCCGCCCTGCCGCTCAGGGGCCCACAGTGTCAGCCGCAGACTATCTGACCAGTGTGGCCATCGGAATCGGTGGTGCACTCAGCCTCCTGTTGACGTGGCAGAAGCCCGTCGCTGCCAGCATCACCGCCATTGTCTGGATATTGCTGATGATGCTCACCCGCTGGATCGAGGCCTCCGGGCCAGTTCGAGCGACTATAACAGTGGTCACAGCACTCACCGGAGGCTGCTGCGC
>R14__coassemble_1755_pt1 | contig 10258 bp, 4 predicted proteins | sample R14__metabat2_low_PE_014 | metagenome-assembled genome bin R14
AGCTGTACACCTTAGCCAGGATCCGCTTTGACAAGCTCGAAGGCGTGGACACCGAGGACCCCGCGAACCGATGGGTGCTCGCCCCGGTGTGCTCGCTCGTCCTCGCGATGGCGGCAAGGATGCAGGCCCATTCGATGCTGCCTGCGGAGAGATGGCTCGCCCCGGTCACCGCCCAGTGGGCGCAGCTGGCCCGGATCCTGCCCGACCTCGCCGCTGGTGACCTTGTCGCTGCCGAAGCCATGGTGCTCGCGCAGAAGTATCCGGGCCTGGCGGACTAGGAATTGTGGGACGGGTCTTCCACAGGTGGGATATGTGCTGCGACCCATGTGTCGGGCTCGATCTCCTCGGCCGTTGGTGGCATGCGTTTGCCAACCTCTATTTCTTGGGTGAACAAGGTTGCTCGGCTCTCGGTGTCGTCGAGGACTAAGTATTCCTCAAGTGCCCGCGTGTACAGTTGAGATCGCGTCCACCCTCGGGCACGCGCAGCAATTTCGGCCCGCTCAAACAGATCGTCAGGAATGGAAACTGTGGTCCACATACCGGAAATTTTTCACTTTCATCAGTTTGGTGGGAAGGAAGGGTAACGTACATAGCTTCTGTGTCATCATTCTATGTCATCGATCAGATCCGCACTCATGCAGATAGCGGCTGAGAGCCTCCTTCTCGGGGGCAGTGACCCACAGGTGGTAGGCCGCCTTCACGGTGACCTGGTCGATGGCGTAATGGCAGCGGTTTTTCGGTGGCACCCAGCTGGCTGCGTTAGAGGCACTCTTTTGCTGGTTGAGGTGGCCTTCTACGGCGCGAAGATTACGCGGATCATTGGCGAAGTTGCGGCGGGTGTCCTCGTCCCACTGGAAGGCACCGGACTGCCAGGCATCAGCAAGGGCGACAACGTGGTCAATCTGAACAAGGGTGGACGTGTCGTTGCCACGCTGGAACTGAATGGTGTCACCGCTGTAGGGGCTCACCAGTGTGCCGGAGAGGACAACACAGCCTTGTGTGTTTGGCTTGAGAGCTACGTTGGTGAGTTGGGTGCGCAAAATATCGTTGCGCGTATCGCAGCCATTGTGGCCGAGCTCCACGTCGACATCGTCAGACCACCGCTGCCCGAAGGCATCTCGCGAGTAACCGGTTTTTGGGGCGCGTCCCTTGACATCCAGGGTGTCTAAGAGGTCCAGAGCCTCAAGAGCGGCATCGGTGACTGGCCTCGTGCCCGTGGTGGTAGGCGCGGGGACATCTGTTGTTGCGGTGTGGGTAACTGTTGTTGTCGCCGTGGTGACAGTAACTGGTGCTTGTTGCGGAGGGAGGAGAGCAGGGGAGCAGGAGGACGCGAGAATACTCACCGTCGGTATGGCGACAAGCCCAAGAAGTCCTCTGAATCCATGCACACCCTCACGGTAGCAGGGCCATCTCACGAAATAGGTTCACCGCAATGGGCACGTGTGTTCGTGCGGCGCAAGAGGAAAACCGCCCCGCGATCCTCCGGATAGTTGGAGGTGCGGGGCGGTTATCGCTGGTGTGACGGTGGAGACCGTCACGGTCAGCTCTTAGGCCAGATCGAAGCGGTCGTTGGCGGCGAGCTTGGCCCAAGCGGCGGCGAAGTCGCGGACGAACTTCTCCTTCGCATCGGCAGAGGCGTAGACCTCAGCCACGGCACGCAGCTCAGAGTTGGAGCCGAAGACCAAGTCGGCGCGGGTGCCGGTCCACTTCTTCTCACCGGTCTTACGGTCGGTGGCCTCAAAGCGGGTGGACTTCTCATCCACTGGCTTCCACTCGATGTCCATCGTCAGCAGGTTGGTGAAGAAGTCATTGGTCAGCTGGCCGGGGCGATCGGTGAGGACACCGTCAGCCGAGCCATCCCAGTTGGCACCGAGGACACGCAGACCACCGACAAGAACCGTCATCTCCGGGGCGGAGAGGTTCAGCAGGTTGGCGCGATCCACGAGGAGGTACTCGCCTGGACGATCGTCGCGGTTGGAGGAGTAGTTGCGGAAACCATCAGCAGCCGGCTCCATCCACTTGAAGTTCTCCGTGTCCGTGTGCTCCTGATCGGCATCGACACGACCGGGGAGGAACTCAATGTTCACGGGGGTACCGGCAGCCTCAGCGGCCATCTTCACACCGGTGTTACCGGCGATGATGACGGTATCGGCGAAGCTCACGCCAGTCTCACCAGCGATCTTCTCCAGGACCGGGATGACCTTGTTCAGCTGAGCGGGGTTGTTGACCTCCCAGTTACGCTGCGGCTCCAGGCGGATACGACCACCATTGGCACCACCGCGCTTGTCGGAGTTGCGGTAGGAGGCCATTGCGGCGAAAGCGGTGGAGACCAGCTCGGAGACACTCAAGCCAGAGTTGCGCACGGCGTCCTCGACAGCCTGGATGGCACCGGCATCGGTCTTACCACCGGTGGCGGGCAACGGATCCTGCCAGATGAAGTCCTCAGCGGGCACATCCTTGCCCAGGTAGCGGGACTTCGGACCCATATCGCGGTGGGTCAGCTTGAACCATGCACGGGCATAGGCCTTGGTGAAGGCCTCCTGATCATTGGCGAACTTCAGAGAAATCTCGCGGTAGATCGGATCCTCGCGCAGAGCCAGGTCAGAGGTGAGCATGCGCGGCTCGCGCTTGCCCTGGAGGTCGGCCTCGGGCACCATGTCGGAGCCGGCGTTGTCCTTCGGGCGCCACTGGTAGGCACCGGCGGGGGATTCCATGAGCTCCCACTCGTAGCCGAAGAGGATGTGGAAGAACTCGTTGTCCCAGCGGGTGGGGTGGTAGGTCCAGGTGACCTCGGGGCCGCCACCGATGGTGTCGACGCCCTTGCCGGACTTGTAGGAGGACTTCCAGCCCAGGCCCTGGTTCTCAATCGGAGCGGACTCGGGATCCGGACCAACGGCCTCCGGGTTGCCAGCACCGTGGGTCTTACCAAAGGTGTGGCCACCGGCGACGAGGGCGACAGTCTCCTCATCGTCCATGCCCATGCGGGCAAAGGTTTCGCGGATGTCCAGAGCAGACAGTTTCGGATCCGGGTTGCGGGCCGGGCCCTCCGGGTTGACGTAGATGAGGCCCATCTCGGTGGCAGCGAGCGGATTGTCCAAAGTCTCGATGTCCGGCACGCCGTCCTTCATGGAGTCGCGGTCAAAGCGGGCGTTGCCGCGCAGCCACTCGCTCTCGGAACCCCAGTAGACATCATCGTCGGGCTCCCACACCTCGGGGCGACCGCCGCCGAAGCCGATGGTGGGCATGCCCATCTGATCGTGGGCAACGTTACCGGCAAGAATCATCAGGTCGCCCCAGGAGAGAGCAGCGCCGTACTTCTGCTTGACCGGCCACAGCAGGCGGCGGGCGCGGTCCAGGAGGACGTTATCGGGCCAGGAGTTGAGCGGGGCGAAGCGCTGCTGACCGGTGCCAGCACCGCCGCGACCATCCTGGATGCGATAGGTTCCTGCGGAGTGCCAGGCCATGCGGATGAACATTGGGCCGTAGTTGCCAAAGTCAGCCGGCCACCAGTCCTGGGAATCGGTGAGGACGTTGGCGATGTCGGCCTTGACGGCATCGAGATCGAGGGCTTCAAAAGCCTTCTTGTAGTCGAAGTCCTTGTCCATCGGATCGGCAACATCGGGGTTCTTTGCCAGGATCTTCAGGTTCAAACGACCCGGCCACCAGTCAGAGTTCTTGGTGCCTTCGGGCTTGGCAGCGTGGAAGGGGCAGGAGCCTTGTTCGCTCATATATTTATCCTTTCGGTGTGAAGTATTTCACGGTAACGGCGCAAAGCTGCGTTGTGGGCAAGTCTAATGGAGAAAGCCAGATCGTGCAGTAAATACTTATGGGTAATCTGATAAAAATATCTTCTACCTATTACTCTCGGGTGTTTGTTTGGTTTTTCTGTCGGGTTTCTTGCGCAAATCTGCTTTTTCAGTGCGTACTAATTGCAGCGCCTGTAGAAAAGAAGGCCCAGGAACGGGGGTATCCGGGGGTTAATGATGCGGTCAGATACGTTCATTCATTCCTGCGACTACGACACAAGCGGGTGTGCCTGGAGTGCGTGCTGTACCCTTGTGCCTATGTCACAGACCACCATTCTCATTATCGTTGGCATTCTCCTGGTGATTGCCGTCATCGCGGCCGTCATTGCCATTGGGCTCAACAGAGGAAAGTCTAAGCAGGTCTCCTTTGAGCCGAAGAAGGACAAGGAGGAGCTCACTCAGCGCGAAAAGTCCGGTGACTACCAGGCGCAGGGTGGATTCAACTTCACCTCGGGGAAGTCGGAGGCTGAGCCGGAGCCCGTGCTGCGGGAGCCGGAGCCCGTGCTGCGGGAGCCGGAGCCGGTGGCTGCGCCTGAGCCCGAGCCAGTTGTTTCGCCCGAGCCGGAACCAGTGGTGGAACCAGAGCCCGAGACTGAACCCGAGCCTGAACCGGAGCCCGAAGTTGTCACAGAGCCAGAGCCTGAGCCGGAACCGGTCGAGCAGCCGCGCGAGGAGATCGCGCCGGCCACCGGGCGGCTGGCCAAACTGCGCGGGCGGCTGTCCAAGTCCAACAACGTCATCGGGCAGTCGGTGCTGGGCATTCTCTCCCAGGGTGACCTCGATGAGGATGCCTGGGAAGAGATTGAAGACACCCTCATCATGGCTGACTTGGGCACCCAGACCACCGTGTCTGTCGTGGAGGACCTGCGCGCGCGCATCGCTGAGCACGGTGTCAGCTCCGAGGCTGAGGCCCGGGCCATGCTGCGCGAGGTACTGGTGGGCCACTGCCACCCGGAGATGGATCGGTCCATCAAGGCCATGCCGTATGACGGCAAACCTGCAGTCATCCTCATGGTGGGAGTCAACGGCACCGGCAAGACCACCACAGCCGGCAAACTCGGCCGTGTACTCATCGCGATGGGCCACAGCGTGCTCTTCGGTGCTGCTGATACGTTCCGTGCAGCCGCAGCTGACCAGCTGGAGACGTGGGGCTCGCGGGTCGGGGCAACCACCGTCCGCGGCGCGGAGGGAGCCGATCCGGCTTCTGTCGCCTTTGACGCTGTTGCCGCCGGTGTGGATGAGGGCGTTGACGTGGTCATTGTCGATACCGCTGGTCGGTTGCACACGGCCACCGGCCTCATGGACCAGCTGGGCAAGGTGAAGCGTGTCGTCGAGAAGAAAGCCACAGTGGACGAGGTGTTGCTCGTCCTCGATGCAACCGTCGGCCAAAACGGCCTCATGCAGGCGCGGACGTTCCGCGACGTGGTGGACATCACCGGCGTGGTGCTCACCAAGTTGGATGGCACCGCCAAGGGTGGCATCGTCTTCCAAGTTCAGGAGGAACTCGGCGTGCCGGTCAAGCTCGTCGGCCTGGGCGAGGGTGCAGATGACCTCGCCCCGTTCGAGGTGGACAGCTTTGTTGATGCCCTTCTTATGTAGGACACCCTCCTCATTATGTAGGACACCCTCCCCATTTATCGAGAACTCAATGACACGTGTGGGCATGATCAGTCCGAGCGGATGGGCTTTCTTTGCAGTTGTGGTCAGCGCTTGAGTACTATTTACCCGGCTGTGTATTATTCACGGATACTTTTATAAAATTCACAATTGTTGTGTCTAGGTTGCTGCCTCTAGGTAGTGTCTAGAACCACAATCGATGTGTCTATAACGAAAAGAGGTGGCGATATGGCTGATGGTCAATCTACGGCCAAGCGAGTAGGGCTTTACAGTTCCGCCTATGAGCACGATGCGTGCGGCGTTGGATTTGTTGCGAACAAGTATGGGATCAAATCGCGCGACATTGTGGATATGGGACTGAAGGTCCTAGAAAACATCGACCACCGTGGTGCCGCAGGGGCGGAAAAGAACACCGGTGACGGTGCCGGCATTCTCCTGCAAGTCCCCGACGGGTTCTACCGGACGATCATGGCGGAGCAGGGGATTGAACTGCCTGCGCCCGGTGCATACGCCACCGGCATCGCCTTCCTTCCGCAGCAGCGCATGGCCATGCTGGATGCCAAGCGCGTTGTCGAAGACATTGTCCGCGAGGAGGGCGCCGAGGTTATCGCCTGGCGCGACGTGCCCGTGGACAGTTCCATTTTGGGCTCACAGGCGAAGTCCGTCATGCCCACCTTCTCCCAGATCTTCATCACTGCCGAAGATGAGAACGGTGCGCTCAAGCAGGGTATTGACCTGGACCGGGTGATGTTCTTCATTCGCAAGCGCTGCACCCACGAGATGGGTCAGACCGACGGCCAAGACACCGTTTACTTCCCGTCATTGTCCTCTCGGACAATGATCTACAAGGGCATGCTCACCACCCCCCAGCTGGCTCAGTTCTATGCTGACTTGCGTGATCCGCGCCTGGAATCGGCCATCGTCATGGTGCACTCGCGCTTTTCGACGAACACGCTGCCCTCCTGGCCACTGGCCCACCCCTACCGGTTTGTCGCCCACAACGGTGAGATCAACACCGTCACCGGCAACGAAAACTGGATGCGGGCCCGTGAATCCTCCATCCAGTCGGAGGTTTTCGGCTCCCTCGACCGGGTACTGCCGATTATTTCCACCGGTGGCTCGGATACTGCCCGCTTTGATGAGGCAGTCGAGTTATTGCATCTGGGTGGCTACTCGCTGCCGCAGGCGATGACGATGATGATTCCCCAGGCCTGGGAGCATGCACCGAGCATTCCCGCTGAGGTGCGCGACTACTGTGAATACCACTCCTGCCTGATGGAGCCGTGGGATGGGCCAGCGGCGATGGCGTTCACCGACGGCACCCTCGTCGGCTGTGTCCTCGACCGCAACGGTCTGCGCCCCGGTCGCATCTGGGTCACCGATGATGGCCTGGTGGTGATGGCCTCGGAGGCCGGTGTGCTCGACATTGAGCCAGAACACGTGGTCAAGCGCACCCGCATTGAGCCGGGCAAGATGTTCCTCATTGACACCACCTCCGGCCGGATCATTCCGGACAAGGAGATCAAGCACGAGCTGGCGACAGCGAAGCCCTACGGGGAGTGGATCCGGGACAACTTCGTGCCGATGGAGAACCTGCCCCAGACCCGCTACGAGTACATGCCTCACGTGCGCGCAGTGCTGCGCCAGCGCGTGTTCGGCATCACCGAAGAAGATGTCGACATTTTGATCAAGCCAATGGCCCTGACTGGCAAAGAGGCGATTGGCTCGATGGGCTCTGATACCCCTATTGCCGCCCTCTCACAGCGGCCCCGGATGCTCTTCGATTTCTTCGCCCAGCGCTTCGCGCAGGTGACAAACCCGCCGTTGGACTCCTACCGCGAAAAGTCCGTCACCAGTATGCACACCCTCCTCGGTGCGCAGTCCGATGTGCTCAACCCAACACCGGAATCTGCCCGGCGGATCAGGCTGCACTCGCCGATCATCGATAACCACCAGTTGGCCACCCTCATCCATGCCAACGACAACGGTGGCTACGATGCGTTCAAAACCAAGGTCATCTATGGTTTGTATCCAGTCGCCCACCACGGGGCGGGGATGGAAGAGGCCATTGATCGCATCTGTGTGGAGGTCTCCCAGGCGATCCGGGACGGCCACTCAATCATCGTGCTCAGTGACCGCGAGTCCAACGAGCGCTTTGCGCCGATCCCGTCACTGCTGCTCACCTCAGCGGTGCACCAGTACCTGGTGCGTGAGCGCACCCGCACCCAGGCCAGCCTCGTCATTGAGTCCGGTGATGCCCGCGAGGTCCACCACCTGGCCATGCTCATCACCTTCGGTGCCGATGCGATTAACCCGTACATGGCCTTTGAGACCATCGACGAGCTGCGCATGAAGGGACAGTTGGGGGAGCTCTCCCTCGATGAAGCGTGCACCAACTACAACACAGCAGCCACCGCCGGCATCCTCAAAGTGATGTCCAAGATGGGTATTTCCACCGTGGCCTCCTACCGGGGTGCCCAATTGGCAGACTGCACGGGTATTTCCCAGGCCACTCTCAACCGCTACTTCGGCGGAATGGAATCGCCCATCAGTGGTATCGGTCTCCAGGAGATTGCCGAGGATGTGGAAGCCCGCCATCGCCAGGCGTTCCTGCCACGGCCGGAGGAGAAGGCCCACCGTGAACTCGATCTTGGCGGTGAATACAAGTGGCGTCGGGAAGGCGAGTATCACCTGCTCAACCCGAACACCGTGTTCAAACTCCAGCAGGCCACCCGCACCAACTCGTACTCCCTGTTCAAGGAGTACACAAAGCTGGTGGATGACCAGTCCGAGCGGCTGGCGACCATCCGCGGCATGCTCGAGTTCGCACCCGACCGGGAGCCGATCTCCATTGATGAGGTCGAGCCAATCGAGGAGATCTTCAAGCGCTTTGCCACCGGTGCGATGAGCTACGGCTCTATCTCCGCAGAGGCTCACGAGACCTTGGCCATTGCCATGAACCGCATTGGCGGCCGCTCCAATTCCGGTGAGGGTGGAGAGGACCCGAAGCGGTTCACCCCCGATGCCAACGGTGACGAGCGGGTGAGCAAGATCAAGCAGGTTGCCTCCGGTCGCTTCGGTGTGACCAACCACTACCTGAACAACTGCACTGACATCCAGATCAAGATGGCCCAGGGGGCCAAGCCCGGTGAAGGTGGTCAGTTGCCACCACACAAGGTGTACCCGTGGATTGCCGAGGTGCGCATGTCCACCCCAGGTGTGGGACTCATTTCTCCGCCGCCGCACCACGACATCTACTCCATTGAGGATTTGGCGCAGCTCATTCACGATTTAAAGAACGCCAACCCGCAGGCGCGGATCCACGTCAAGCTCGTCGCCGAGCGCGGTGTCGGCACCGTCGCCGCCGGTGTGTCCAAGGCACACGCCGACGTGGTCCTCATTTCCGGCCACGACGGTGGCACCGGTGCTTCGCCGCTGACATCGATCAAACATGCCGGCGGCCCCTGGGAGCTGGGCCTGGCAGAAACACAGCAGGCGCTCATGCTCAACGGGTTGCGCGACCGCATCCGTGTGCAGTGCGACGGCCAGCTCAAGACCGGCCGCGATGTCATCATCGCCGCCCTGTTGGGAGCCGAGGAGTTCGGCTTCGCCACCACGGCTCTCGTGGTCGAGGGCTGCATCATGATGCGGGTGTGCCACCTGGATACCTGCCCGGCCGGTATTGCCACACAGAACCCTGAACTGCGGAAGAAGTATGACGGCAAGGTGGAGCATGTGGTGAACTTCTTCACCTTTATGGCCCAGGAGGTCCGCGAAATCCTCGCCTCCTTGGGGTACCGCTCCATCGACGAGGCGGTCGGCCAGGCCCACATTCTCCGCCAGCGCTCCGATGCTGAGTTCGTCGCCACGCATCCGCGGGCTGCCAAGCTGGACTTGAGCCCGATCCTGGTGGAGCCGAAGAGTGAATTCTTCCTCCAGCAGTCTCCGCTGCAGACCCAGAAGCAGGATCACGGCCTGGACAAGGCAATGGACTGGAAGATCATTGACGATGTGAACCTGACCATTGAGGCTGCTGCCGCACTGGCATCGGAGGATGCACCGGAGTGGATGGCGGCGGTGTCCCAACCGACCATCGATACCAGCTATCCCATCCGCAATGTCAACCGGACAGTGGGCACGATGACCGGCTCGGCAATCTCGCGGATCGCCGGTGCTGACGGACTGCCCGATGGCACTGTCAACCTGCACTTCACCGGTTCTGCCGGTAACTCGTTCGGTGCGTTTACCACCGCCGGGATGACGATGGACCTCACCGGGGATGCCAATGACTTCCTGGGTAAGGGCCTGTCCGGTGGACGAATTGTGGTGAAGCCGCACCCGAGTGCTCCCGACCAATCCGAGATTGGCGGACCCAACATCATTGCTGGCAACGTCGTTGGCTTTGGTGCCACCAGCGGTGAACTGTTCATCGCCGGTGGAGCCGGCGAGCGGTTCCTCGTCCGCAACTCTGGTGCCACTGCAGTGGTGGAGGGTGTGGGCGACCACGGCTGTGAATACATGACCGGTGGGCGCGCCGTTATCCTTGGTGAGATTGGCGACAACTTCGCCGCTGGCATGTCCGGTGGTATCGCCTACCTCATGCCCAGTGAGGGTTTGGAGCGCAAGGTCAACACCGAGCTGGTGGAGATTGAAACCCCTGACAGTGAGGATGTTGAGTTCCTGGAGAACATCATTGCCCGCCACCGTGAACTGACCGGTTCCACTGTGGCGGTGAACCCGCGCGAGATGGTGAAGATCATGCCGCGTGACTACAAGAAGATTATGCGCATCATCGCCGAGGCCACACTGGCTGGTGAGGATGTCAACACTAAGAT
>R14__coassemble_1772_pt1 | contig 10146 bp, 11 predicted proteins | sample R14__metabat2_low_PE_014 | metagenome-assembled genome bin R14
CCAAAAAATCACCAATACTCAACCGTAGATGCCAAAACCCCCACGGAATTTAGGGTAGATGCTTATCGCGAAACCCCCTCGCGCACGAGGGGTCTAAATCACAAAATGCCTGGATAGCAGACCTTATGTCCCGGCTCCGCGAGAGGACAATAGGGGGCAACAGGTGAGGAGCAATGCAAAAAAACACGAGCCTCTGATATCGGTATTTTTGAATTTAACGGTCCAAAGCCATCAGTTCTTCTGTGGTTTCGGCGAGATTCAACTCGCCAGTGACGAACTTGCGCATCACTCGAATCTCCTCCTCCGTAAACTCGAACCCCGCCATCTCAACAGAGGTCAGAGCATTATCGGCAATCCACAGCCGATCCTCATAGGTGGCAAATGGATCGCGCTTCCCCAGTTCATCTGACATGGCACAATCCTATCACCGGTGTGGGCGGGGTACACTACAACCATGCAGTTTGACCTCGCACGCTTCGATTCATACCGGGAGGGGAACCGGCTTGAAGTGAAGAAAGCAGCTGGTGGTCTTCCCCGCTCCATGTGGGACACCTACTCCGCCTTTGCCAACAGCTACGGCGGGGTGATTGTCCTCGGAGTTATTGAAAACGAAGATGGATCGTGGAGCACTAGCGGACTTAACGGTGAGATGAAACTGGCCAAGAGTCTCTGGGATGCCCTCCATGACCAGCGCAAAGTATCGGTTAACCTACTCACCGACAAGGATGTCGAGATACTGACAACCGACACTGGGGACACCATTATTGTCATCACTGTTCCCAGAGCTAACAGAACACAACGTCCTGTCTACATTGACAATAATCTGTTCGGCGGGACGTATCGGCGCAACGGCGAGGGCGACTACCACTGCTCACGCGCGGAAGTCTTGGCCATGGTGCGCGACGAGCCCGAGGACACCGCCGACATGAAAGTTATCGAGGCCTTCGGACTCGATGCTCTCAATGAGGAGACCATCCACAGCTACCGCAACCGCCACATGGCCTACCGCCGGTCTCACCCGTGGGAGAAACTCGATGACACCGCCTATTTGGAACGGATCGGTGCCGCCGGGCGCGGGGCCGACGGCGAACTCCACCCCACCGGTGCTGGGCTTCTCATGTTCTCGGAGGAATACCTCATTGTGCAGGAGTTTCCCGAGTACTTCCTGGACTACCGTGAAGTGCTTGACCCCACTATCCGGTGGACCGACCGGATCCAATCGACCTCTGGCGAATGGACCGGCAACCTCTTTGACTTCTTCTTCCGGGTGATCAACAAACTGGTTCAAGACATCAAAGTCCCGTTTGCGTTGTCTGGAATCACCCGCATTGAAGACACTCCCGTCCACCGGGCACTGCGTGAAGCGCTCCTCAACGCCGTGGTCAACGCCGACTACTACGTTCCACAAGGGCTTGTTGTAGTGAAGGAGCCCGGCCACATCGCCATCCACAACCCCGGCTACATCCGCACCGGCAAAGACCAGATGCTGCGAGGCGGCATCTCCGACCCTCGTAACAAGGCACTGATGAAGATGTTCAATCTCATCGGCATCGGCGAACACGCCGGTAGCGGTGTGCCTGACATCTTCACTGTCTGGGAGGAGAACGGGTGGCCGCAGCCTTCAGTATCGGAGACATTCGATCCCGGGCGTACATCACTGATATTGACTCTCAGTGCCACTGTCACAGAGCAAAAAGTGGCAGAAAAAAGTGGCAGAAAAGAAAAAGTGGCAGAAAAAAGTGGCAGCAAAATAAGCCGCATCACACAGCAGCGCCTTAACGATATCCTCGGACTTCTTGATTTACAATCTCCGCTTTCACGTGCAGAGATAGCCTCCCAACTTGGCCTCGGCGGAGCTCGGACACGCGAATTGCTGGCTCTCCTTATTGAGGACGATGCCATCGAAACCACCGGAGCGGGGCGCAGCCTCCGGTACAAAAAGCGGCAGGAAAAAGTGGCCGAATAGTCGGCCGTCTAGACAGCAGGCCAGCTGCTAGATCACCCACGTGCCATACTCCTGGGAGATGTAGAAGTCCGGGTCGATGAGCTTGGTGCGCTCCTCCCGGGTGCGCGGGCGCACCTTCGCCGTGATACCCCGGCTACGCGAGAAGGATACGAACACATTGCACCTTCCACACGAGCTCTTGATGTCAGTATCCCTCTCTAACTTAGCGGTTCAAGGCCACAGACCCTCATAGGTGGCAAATGGATCGCGCTTCCCCAGTTCATCTGACATGGCACAATCCTATCACCGGTGTTGGCGGTAAACAGTCGACCTGTGTCCCACCCCGATGGCCACGACTACCAGCTCACGATCTCTGATCTCAACAAGGATGCGATAATCCCCTACTCTATAGCGCCAATACCCAGAGAGACTCCCCGTCAGGCCTTTGCCGCGCAACCGTGGATTCTCAAGCTGACAGACTTCTTCAAGATAACGACGTATCTTCTGAACATCCTGGCGATCCATCTTACGCGCAGCTCGATCAAAGGCCGGGGCAGTCTCAAGCTGCCACACCAGTTCCCCCCTATCCATCACACACCAAGTTCATCCCATAGTTGGCCCGCGGGAGAAGACTGTTTTCCGGTGCGCTCATACTCCTTCACAACCGAATCAGCCCAGTAGCGCTCCTCAATTTCATCAAGATACTCCCGAATTGCCTCTCGAATGTAGAAAGACTTCGATCGCCCAGTCCGATGGGCTAATTCACTCAGTCGCTCTTCCTCATCAGGTGCCAAACGTAACGATAGGGGCATCGAATCACCTCCACTCACAAAAAGCTATATGCAATACATGTATCGTACTACTCTGAACCATGTGTTACAAGGAGAACAGTGACGTGTGGACAGCAGGCCAGCTGCTAGATCACCCACGTGCCATACTCCTGGGAGATGTAGAAGTCCGGGTCGATGAGCTTGGTGCGCTCCTCCCGGGTGCGCGGGCGCACCTTCGCCGGAATGCCGACGGCGATGCAGTAGGCGGGGATGTCCTTGGTCACCACCGCATTGGCACCGATGGAGGAGCCCTCACCGATGGTGATCGGCCCGAGCACCTTCGCCCCAGCCCCGACAACAACGCCGTCTTGCAGGGTGGGGTGGCGCTTCGTCTTTGTCAGCACCTGCCCACCCAAGGTCACCCCGTGATAGAGCATGCAGTCATCGCCGATTTCGGTGGTCTCCCCGATGACGATGCCCATGCCGTGGTCGATGAAGAACCGTCGCCCGATGGTGGCCCCGGGGTGGATTTCCACACCGCTGGTGAACCGGGAAATCTGGGAGAGGGCGCGGGCCAAGAACTTGTGCCCGTTGATCCACAGCTCATGGGCGACCCGGTGTGCCCAGATCGCGTGCAGGCCGGAGTACACGATGAAGATCTCCAGCGAGCCACGGGCGGCCGGATCGTGCTCCTTCGCGTTTGCGATGTCTTCACGGATACCCCGGATGCACCGGGCGGGAAGTGAGAGTGCCATGGGCCACATTGTAACCCGGAAAACAGGAACCCCCGAACCGGAGTCCGGGGGTTTCCGTATGAGGGTGGCGCGAGACAGGATCGAACTGTCGACCTTCCACTTTTCAGGCGGACGCTCTACCAACTGAGCTATCGTGCCGCGACCCTGACGGGACTTGAACCCGCGACCTCCGCCGTGACAGGGCGGCGCGCTAACCAACTGCGCCACAGGGCCATCTGAAGTTGTTGCACAGTGACGTTCTTGTGAATCACAGTGCGCTTGGATACTCTACCGGCTGCACCTCACACGGTGCAAACTGCCAGCATCCGCGACCCTGACGGGACTTGAACCCGCGACCTCCGCCGTGACAGGGCGGCGCGCTAACCAACTGCGCCACAGGGCCGTACTCTCAACGGGATTCGAACCCGTGTTGCCGCCGTGAAAGGGCGGAGTCCTAGGCCTCTAGACGATGAGAGCAGACGAGCATCGCACGCACTGCGTGCAAAGCCTCTACAAGGATACAGAACCTGGCCCCCTCATACAAACTTGCCCCCTCAGCTGGCATATAGTGCACAATGGAAGCCATGCGCGCAACAGAATTCTTTGCCGGTGATTCCCGCACCCACTGGGAGCGGATGCTCGCCGGCGACTGGTACATCTCCGGCGATCCCGAGCAGCTTGCTGCAGCGCAGCGCCGAGCGGAGTTCTGCTTCGGCTATGAGGAGCTGTTCGTCCGCTCCCAGACAGAGGCCGCAGCCGCCTTGAAAGAGTTTCTCGGTGGCATGGGTGAGCGCTGCTGGATCAACCCGCCGGTGCACTTTGACTACGGCTTCAACACGTTCCTCGGCGACGATGTGTTCTTGAACTTCGGCTGCACGCTTCTCGACGTGGGCCGCATCACCATCGGTGACCACACACTCATTGGCCCGAACGTCCAACTGCTCACCCCGACCCATCCGACCGACCCGGAACTGCGCCGGGACCTGGTGGAGGGCTCCAAACCGATCACCATCGGGGAGAACGTGTGGATCGGTGGCGGGGCGATTGTCCTGCCCGGGGTGACTGTCGGTGATAATGCGATCATCGGGGCCGGGGCGGTGGTGACCAAGGATGTCCCGGCGGGGGCAACAGTGGTGGGCAATCCGGCGCGGGTTCTCCCACCCCGTATCAACTCGTAACGGAACCGAGGGCTTCGAGGAACCATGTCTGCTGTACTGTCCACACTGCTGGCCGCGATTGGCCTGTTTATCATCACCAACATCGATGATGTCATTGTCCTCGCGCTGTTTTTTACTCGCGCGCGCACCAGTGCTGAGCCGGGGCGTATTCGCGCCATTGTTATCGGCCAATACCTGGGGTTTATCGGGATTGTGGCGGTTGCGCTGGTGGCCGCTGTCGGGTTGGGCTATCTCATTCCGCCCCGGTTTATCCCTCTGTTGGGGCTGTTGCCCTTGGCCATTGGCCTGCGTGCGGGCTGGGAGGAGTGGCGCGAGTGGAAAAACGATGACGACGATGATGACGACGACGATCTGGAGGTGGCTCGCGCCCGCCGGTCGGCCCTATCCACACTGGCGGTAGCCGGGATCACCTTTGCCAACGGCGGGGATAACATCGGCGTGTATGTGCCGGTGTTCACCACCGCTGGGTGGGGTGCGATCGCCATCTATGTCACGGTGTTTCTCGTGCTGGTGGCAGTCCTGTGCTGGGTGGCGTGGTTTGTGGCGAACAGGCGCGCGGTGGCGGAGCTCCTGGAGCGGTGGGAGTCGGTACTGTTCCCTCTGGTCATGGTCCTATTGGGAGTATCTATCATTTTGTTTGCATAAACGATACCCGCCCGGGTACTGTGACAGCGTGCAACATATTCGTGAGCGAGGTCACAATAGTCGGCCTTGTAGCAGGCCCCGACGAGCGCGCGGGCACCGCACCGTCACCGCCGTGGCCAGCATTCTCCTGGCTACCGCCAGCCTGACCGCCTGCAGCGCCGGCCACACCGCCGTCCCCACTGCCACCACCCAGGGGGCAAACACCCTGGTCCTTGGCACCACGGGGGCGGCAGCTTCGCTCGACTTCACCACCTCCTCGGGGGCGGCAATCCCGACCATCCTCATGGGCAGCGTCTACGAGACGCTCGTGCGTATCGACGAGTCCGGCCAGATCACCCCGTGGTTGGCTGAGAGCTGGGAGATTTCCCCCGACCAAAAAACCTACACGTTCCACCTCAAAGATTCGGTCACCTTCTCCACCGGCGAACCCTTCACCGCCGAGACCGCCGCCTGGTCAATCACCAACGTGCAGTCCGACAACTGGACCAACGGGCTGAAAGCCGGGATGAAGCCGGTTGCCGAGGCCCGCGCCCTCGACCCCCTCACCCTTGAGGTCAGATTGGACAAACCCTCGACGAGTTGGCTGTGGTCGATGGGCACGCTCATCGGCGCGATGATGCACCCAGGTCACGTCGACACGCTGAAAACGCAGGCCGTGGGCACCGGCCCCTACACCGTCGACGGGTATGCGGTGGGCCAGGCGGTCTCCTACACCGCCAACCCGACGTATTGGGGTACCCCAGCCCACCACGAGAAGGCGATCGTGCGCTACTTCGCCGATGCGACTGCGGCCACCAATGCACTGCTGTCTGGCGATATCGACGTGCTGTGGGCGGCACAGCAGCCAGAGCTCCTCTCCACCCTCACCAACTACCGCATCTACCAGGGCACCACCAACGGTGAAGTGCTCCTGTCCATGAACAACAACCGGGCCCCGTTTGACGATGTCCGCGTGCGCCAAGCGGTCATGTATGCCATCGACAGGCAAGCAGTCATCGATACAGCCTGGTCCGGCTACGGCACCGACACCGGCGGCCAGCCCGTCCCCCCAACCGACCCGTGGTATCTGGAGGGTGAAAACCGCTACCCGTACGATCCGGAGCGGGCAAAACAGCTGCTCGCAGAGACCGGGTTGAGCCCCGAGCAGTTGAGCGTCACCATCACCGTGCCGAGTTTGCCCTACGCCCAGGCGGCCAGTGAGATTGTGGTCTCGCAGCTGCAGAAGGTCGGCTTTTCAGCACGCATTGAGGCGGCCGAGTTCCCGGCGGTGTGGCTCAACCAGGTGATGACGACGAAGAACTACCAGATGTCGCTCATCGCCCACGTGGAGGCCCGCGATATTCCCACTCTCTTTGGCAACCCGGACTACTACCTGGGCTACGATTCCGCCACCACCCGTGAGGCCTTGAGCCGCGCCGACAGTGGCGATGCCGCCGGGCAGGTCACCGCCATGGAGGCGGCGGTCAACCAGATCATGGACGATGCGGCCGCCGATACCCTGTTCAACTTCCCAAACATTGTCATCGCCCGCCCCGAGGTCACCGGAATCGACCCGAATGTGGTGACGGAGCGGCTGCCCCTGGCCGCCATCGACACCCACGAACAGGAGGTGGATGAGCAGTGATCGCCCAGATAGGACGCATTGTTGTCCGGTTTGTGTTATCTGTGTTGGTGGCCAGTGTGGTCATCTTCATTGCCCTGCGCATCATCCCCGGCGACCCCGCAGAGGTGGCCCTGGGGGTGACCGCCACCCCGGAGCTGCTGGCCCAAACCCGCAGTGAGTACGGCCTGGATCGGCCCCTCATGGTGCAATATGTCAGCTGGATGGCCGGTGTCCTCCACGGGGACTTTGGCACCTCACTGACCAGCGGAACCGAGATCTCCGCTCTGGTCGCAGACCGGTTTGCAGTCTCACTTATCCTCATCCTCTGCTCGATGGCGGTGGCTGTACTCGTCGCCGTTCCGTTGGGAGTGTGGGCCGGAATGCGCGCCCGCCACACCGACGGTGCCCTCCTCTCCGCAGCAACCCAGCTGGGCATTGCGCTCCCCAGCTTCCTCGTCGGTATCCTGCTCGTCTCGGTGTTTTCGGTGAAGTTGGGGTGGCTGCCGGCGAACGGCTGGACCCCACCGGCGTGGGGGTTTGGCTCCTTCCTCTCCCGACTGATCATGCCGGTGTTGGCCCTGGCACTGGTCCAGGCGGCGATTTTGACCCGCTACGTGCGCAGTGCGGTGCTCGATATTCTGGGTGAGGACTTCCTCATCACCGCCCGCGCCGGTGGACTCACCCGCTGGCAGGCATTGGTGCGCCACGGCCTGCGCAACGCCGCCATCCCCGTGGTCACCGTCACCGGCATCCAGTTGGCGGGGCTCATCATCGGAGCCGTCGTGGTGGAGCGGGTGTTTGTGGTGCCGGGCTTAGGGGCCTATCTCCTCGATGCGGTGGCCGCCCGTGATCTACCCACAGTCCAGACAGTGGTCCTGGTGCTGGTGGTCTTCACCCTGTTCATCAACATGCTGGTGGATATCTCCTATGCACTCATTGACCCGCGGGTGAGGAAGTAGGTGGCCCAATGCGTACACGCAGCAGAATCGAAGTTATCACCGGGGGCACCATCGTCGGTGTCGTCGTCCTCCTCGCCCTCCTCTCCCTGGTGTGGACCCCGTACAACCCGATCGAGGTGTTCCCTGCCGAACGCTTGGAGGGGCCCTCTCTGAGCCACCTGTTGGGCACTGACCGCTATGGGCGTGACGTGTTCTCCCAGATCATGGCCGGCTCCCGGATCACCCTCTTCGTTGGTCTCATCGCTGCCGGCATCGGGGCGATCATCGGGGTGCCGCTCGGGATTGTCGCCGGTATGCAGCGCGGCCGCGGCGGGCGCTGGATAGACCAGCTCATCGTCCGCGGTGCCGATGTTCTGTTGGCGTTTCCGGCCCTCCTCATGGCAATTATCGCCGGGGCGATGGTGGGCACCTCCACCACCTCGGCGATGGTGGCGATCGGCATTGCCTCCATCCCCGCCTTCATCCGCGTCACCCGCGCCGGCACGGTCCGGGTGATGAGCCAGGCCTATGTGGAGGCGGCCACCCTGGCCGGGCGCAGTCGGTGGGGGGTGGCCACCCGCCACGTCCTCCCCAACCTCACCGGCACCATCATCGTTCAGGCCTCCATCACCTTTGCCCTGGCAATTCTGGCCGAGGCGGCGTTGAGTTTCTTGGGCTTGGGCACTCCCCCGCCGGAGCCCTCGTGGGGGCGAATGTTGCAGTCCGCCCAAACCCTCCTCGGCACTGACCCGCTGCTTGCGGTGTGGCCGGGGTTGGCGATTGCACTGACCGTGCTGGGCTTTAACGTGCTTGGCGACGGCCTGCGCGACCTGTTGGATCCGACCGGAAAGGACCGCGCATAATGCTTCTCACAGTCACTGGACTAACGGTCACCACCGCCTCCGGCCGCGATGTCTTACACGATGTCTCCTTCACCGTGGAACCGGGCGAACGGGTCGGCATCATCGGAGAATCCGGCTCCGGGAAGACGCTGACAGCACTGAGTCTGTTGGGTCTGTTGGCGGAGAACCTCCACGCCACCGGTACCGCCGAATTCACCCGCACAAACAGTGCCGACCAGGCAGACGGTACTGACAGCCGGGTGGATGTGCTCGCGCTCACCGAAAAGGAGCTGGCGACAATCCGTGGCGGGGAAATCTCCATGATCTTCCAGGAGCCGCTGACCGCCCTCGACCCGCTGCAGAAGGTGGGCCGCCAGATCACCGAGGTCATGGACCTCCATGGGGCGGTAGCGTCGACACGCGAGGCGAAGACCAAGGCCCTGGCCCTCCTCGCAGACTGTGACATCGCCCAGCCAGAGCGCGTCTTCAACGCCTACCCGCACGAGCTGTCCGGCGGGCAGCGCCAGCGCGTCCTCATTGCCCGGGCGCTCGCCAACGAGCCGCAGCTTATCATCTGCGATGAGCCAACTACCGCCCTCGATGTGACCGTGCAGAAGCACATTCTCGACCTCATTGACCGGCTCGCCACCGAGCACTCGATTGCGCTGCTGTTCATCAGCCACGATATGGCCGTGGTGAACCGGATGTGTGAGCGCGTCGTCGTCCTCGACCACGGCAGTGTCGTCGACCAGGGCACCACCGCTGAGGTGCTAGCGAAGCGGCAGGCAGCCCGGCGCAGCGGCCCCACCCCGGATACCGCCGTGGGCTCCGGCGCGGCCGACGCAGCCACGCCTGCGGTGGAGTTGACCGGGGTGACCAAGACGTTCACCAAACACCACCTCTTTGCCCACGACACGCAGGTCACCGGCCTCGACAGGGTGGACCTCACCGTACCTGCCGGGATGCGGGTGGGTATCGTCGGCGAATCCGGCTCCGGCAAATCCACCCTGCTCCGCCTCATCGCCGGATTGGACACCCCCACCAGCGGTGAGGTGGATGTCAACGGGCGGGTGCAACTGGTGTTCCAGGATCCACGCTCCTCCCTCAACCCCCGGATGCGCATCCGCAACATCGTCGGCGAACCCCTCCACGTGCACGGCGACCTCTCCCCCGCCGAGATCGACACCCGCGTCAGCGAGGCACTCACCGCCGTCGGGCTCGCCCCGGAGAACACGCCGGGCATCCTCACCGCCTATCCGCACCAGTTCTCCGGCGGACAGCGCCAGCGCATCTCCATCGCCCGGGCGCTGACGGTCAGGCCGGACATTCTGCTTGCCGACGAGGCCGTCTCCGCCCTGGATCCCTCCGTGCGCGCCCAGGTGATCGGGGTGATTGACCGGGTCGTGGCCGACTATGACATGACTCTTGTGTTCGTCTCCCACGACCTGTCTGTCGTGCGTGAACTGTGTACGCACGTTGCCGTCATCCATG
>R14__coassemble_1773_pt1 | contig 10144 bp, 10 predicted proteins | sample R14__metabat2_low_PE_014 | metagenome-assembled genome bin R14
GAGTGGTAGTGGCCTTCTTTGTGGTCTTCTTCGCGGTCTTCTTCGCGGTGGTCTTCTTGGCAGTTGACTTCGTGGCCGTGGTCTTCTTCGCGGTGGCCTTTTTTGCCGTGGTCTTCTTCGCGGTCGACTTCTTCGGCTCCTCAGAGGTCTGTGGCTGTGCCACCACCGGTGTCGCCTTCTTAGTCGCCCTGGTGGCCTTTCGGGCGGTCTTCGCGGCTGGCTTAGTGACGGTGGATGACTGCGTTGTCTCCTGGGCCTTGGTTGTCTTCGTCGCCTTAGTAGCTTTGGTGGCTGCCACGTACACCCTTTCGTCTGAACAATGGAACAGACTGCGCACTCCCACCAGCAGCGGAGTCATCTCCGCTCAGGATAAAAAGTAGACAGTCGGCCTTTCAGTATAGAACAAATTCCGCAAGCATAGGGGACAGGGTATAAAAATTCAACGTGATATACATCACTCAGGGCCGCAGTTGGCGGTCAGCCGCCAATGCTGCGCCGACAATTCCCGCCCGGTTCTCGAGCGTTGCCGGGATCACCGGGACATCGACAGTAAGCCTCGGAATCCACTTCTCGGCTTTGCGGGAGATACCCCCGCCAACGATGAACAACTGTGGTCGCAGCAGTTTTGAGTACTCATTCAAGACGACAGAGACCCGTTTTGCCCACGCCTTGTAGCTCAAGTCCTCATCAGTCTTCACTCGCGAGGATGCATAGGCTTCAGCTTCCACCTCCTTTAGGCCTGCAACGTGCATGTGACCCAGTTCCGTGTTGGGGACGAGGATGCTATCGCGAAACAGAGCAGAACCGATACCTGTCCCGAAGGTCAGCAACAGGACGGTGCCGGTGTCTGCCTGGTCTGTACCGTAGGCGATTTCCGCCAGACCGGCAGCATCGGCATCGTTGAGAACGTACACCTCGCGCCCGCCCAAAGCCTGCGAAAACAGCTCTCCAGCGTTGGTGCCAAGCCAGGCTTGGTCAATGTTAGCGGCGGTCACCGCGTGCTGGTCCACGATGACTGAGGGGAGTGTGATTCCCACCGGGCCAGTCCAGCTCGCATGATCGACGAGTGTGGCAACGACCTCTGCCACGGCATCAGGGGTGGCTGGATTTGGGGTGAGAATCTTTTCCCGTTCCCCGATGAAGTCACCGGCATCGAGATCTACTGTTGCCGCCTTGATTCCTGAGCCGCCGATGTCAATACCGAATCCGAGGTGTGTCATAGCTGCCATTCTAACCACGCAGAGTGAGAGGGCAGGCGATAATGAGGGGTATGAACAGATTGGGTGAGAATGAGCGCAGCCTCATGCAGCTCCGCGATATTGCAGTGGACGTGGCAGTAGCAGCAGCCGAGGTGATTCGCCAGACGGATGAGGATGCCCGGCAGAGCTTGGCAGAGACCACTCAGACAAAGACATCGGCAGTCGATCCGGTCACCGTTGTCGACCAGGCGGCAGAAGCATTTATCAGTGAGCGATTAGCTACGCTGTGCCCCACTGATGGCCTCATTGGTGAGGAAGGGCACCGGAGAAGTGGCACCAGTGGCATCGACTGGATTGTTGATCCGATCGATGGCACGGTGAACTTCCTCTATCAGATTCCCCGCTACGCAGTGTCCATCGCAGCTGTTGTGGAGGGGCAGCCAGTTGCCGGAGCTGTGGTGAACGTGGCCACCGGGACGATCTATCGTGCCTACCGCACAGGGCCAGCTGAACGGGCCACATCTGCCGATGCAGGTGATTGGGCAATGATCACAGCATCGTCATGTACGGACATCCATCAAGCACTGATTGCGACAGGTTTTTCCTACGAATCGTCTCGTCGCACAGCGCAAGCAGCCGTCTTCCAACACGTCATTCCAGTTGTCCGCGATATCCGGCGGATGGGGGCGGCCGCTCTCGATCTGTGTTCTCTGGCTGAGGGGAGTGTGGATGGCTACTACGAGCATGCGCTTCACGGCTGGGATTGGGCGGCTGGCGCGGTCATCGCCGCAGCAGCTGGTGCTCACCTCGACCTGCCTCCACTCGATCGCCCTGCCGGTGGCGGTGCTCCACTCGTTGCCGCTGCTGAGGGGGTATGGGATGAGTTTTCGCGTCTCCTGCGCGAGGCGGGAGGGTATCGGCATCTGTGACGATCTAGTCACCCCCGTTTGTTACCCCCGATTGAGGGTTATGGCCTGTCTGCGTGACATTGTCGCCGCCATGTTCTAGAGTGCCCCACCGATAAACAAATTGAGTTCCGTTCTCTACCTCCCATTGGGGGTGAAGAATGGGACCTGATGTGAGGGAATTTAGTTACTCATGGCAACCGATTATGACGCACCCCGTCACCGCATCGAAGATGAACTGGAAACGGACTCACTAGAGGGTTTGCGCGCTGCGGAAAGTTCGCGTTCTGACATGGATGATGACGGGGAGGATGTGGAGACCTATGACATCCGTTCCACCGACCTCACCCGGGAGGAACTGGATGTTGCCGTCGTGCCGAAGGCCAGCGATGAGTTCACCTGCGGCTCGTGCTTCATCGTGCAGAAGCGCTCCCGACTTTCCCACGTCGAGCCAGACGGCACTGAGATCTGCCTCGATTGCGCCTAGCGCCAAAGGCTAGGACTGCATCGTCCGCAGCGCCTCGTCGGCCTGCTCTGGAAGAAACGCGCGGAGGAGTTTCTCGGGGTGACGCACAGAGACGAGCCAGTACGGGGTGGTGTCGTTGGGGTCATCGAGGACAAACATCACCATCGAGGGAATCCACCCCTGGTGGACAACAAAGGCAAGGGGGTCAAGCTGGCGGCCCATGGCCGCCTGTTTTGCCGTCGGGGGAACAGCAAGACTGCGTGATACGGCAGTAGCCGCAAGGTTTGCTGTCCCAGCTTTCAGCCATACCGAACCGTCTGGGTCGCGTTCAACCGCAATGCGGGTGCGACCGAGAGCGACAAGGAACCAGATTCCACAGGCACCGAAGATGACAAACCCGAGGATCAACCAGATGACGGAGCGATTGCGTCCGAGCGAGATGGAGAGCAAGAATACGATGATTGCTACGGGTATCCACCACCAGAGGGGAACGCGGTGATGCTCCGCATACAGAACCGTTGTGCCCGTTGAATCAGCTGTCGACATGACTGAGCATTGTACCCGGTGCCCATCTGGTTGTGAGAGTTCACCCGGTTGTAGGTAGGCTAGAGGAGTGTTTGAGATTGCGGTGAAATTGTTAGATCCAGCCATCGGAGTGCCGGTGAGAGCACACAGTGACGATGCCGGTGTTGATCTGCAATCGTGCGTCGATACGGTATTGGAACCGGGCCACAGGGAACTCATCCCCACCGGCATCGCCGTGGCTATTCCGGTCGGCTATGTCGGCCTCATCCATCCCCGCAGCGGCCTTGCTGCACGCAGTGGATTGAGCATTGTGAACACCCCTGGCACGATCGATTCCGGTTACCGCGGTGAGTTGAAAGTGTGCCTGATCAACACCGATCCTGAGACCCCGATCACGATTCACCGTGGCGATCGGATCGCCCAACTGGTCATTCAAAAAGTTGAATTGCCTGAGTTTGTTCGCGTCGACGAGCTCGATGACACAGAACGAGGCAGCGGCGGGTATGGCTCGACAGGAGTGTCGGGAGAGGTGCTGAAAGGGTGAGGATGAGTGATGAAGAGATTTGACGACATCGCCGATGGGCCTTTCGACGCAGATGCGATCGATGCTGCAGAACTCGATTTTTCCGATTTCGCAGTCAGCGTGCTTGATCTGGGGTCGCTGAGAATCCCGCTCCCGGAAGGTGCAGAGGTCCAAGTGGAGATGGGCCCCTCAGGGCCGAAACTCCTCCATGTCATCACCCCCTATGGTCGGATCACCCCAGTCGGATTTGCTGCTCCGCGGGGTAGCGGTTTGTGGAACGACATGAGCCAGGATGTCATCGACACCATGCGTAGCGATGGCATGCGAGTGCGACTGGAGGAGGGGCCATGGAATATGGAGGTCATTGGCGCTGCCGATGCGGCAACGTTGCGGGTGATCGGTGTCGATGGGGCGCGGTGGATGGTGCGCTTCTCATGCACATCCCCCAATGAGTACGTCGACGAGCTCAATGAGCTGGCCCACCAGATGCTCTCGCGGACGATTGTCCATCGCGGTGAGGAGCCTCTGCCCGCCGGTTCCACGCTGCCGATTGCTGTGCCGACAGCGATTGCGGAGCAGATTCAGTCCGCGATGACCGGCACCACCCCGTCTGCAGCGATACCACCGGAACCTTCCCCTCCTGTGTCGGCGGTTGAAACACCGACTGTCACGGATACGCCGAGTGCCACTGAGGACACTTCAGCGGTGGTGGTTGACCATGCTCCCACAGTCCCCGTCCACGGCATGTACGACTACACCGACGACATGACAAATGGATCGGCAATCCAGCAGATGAAGCCACAAAACCGGAGCACTGAGTCCGAATCTGGTGAAGGGAACCCAGATGCAGGTCACCATTGATCGCGTGGCCCATGGCGGGTATGGCATCGCCCAACCAGATCCAGACACAAAGACCATCTTCGTCCGGGGCGGCCTGCCCGGTGACATCCTCGATGTGTCGATCACCTCTGAGAAAAAGAACGTCCAATTTGCCACCATTGAGCAGGTGATTACTCCCGGTGAGTACCGGATTGCAGACCCTGGCCAGTATCGGTGCCCAGCCGCAATCCAGGGGGCGGGGTGCTGTGACTTCTCCGCGGTGGATGCTCAGAAAGAGACAGCTCTAAAGATTGCTGTTGCAACCGACCAGCTTCGGCGTATCGCCGGTATGACTGACACTCCCATTGAGGTTGTGCCCATCGACACGACCCCGGGGTGGCGGACCCGCCTGCGGCTCGGGGTCGATGCTGATGGACGCGCCGGGTTGCGTGCGCAGGCCTCCCATCGCATCGTCACCGCGCACTGCTCGGCTGCTGATCCGCGACTCTATGAGACAGTTGAAGGACTCCGGTTTACCCCCGGAGCTGAAGTCACCGCCGTCGTGGACAGTGATGGAGATACCCACGTCGTCGAAAGTTCTAAGCCAGCACGGGGCCGACGCGTCGGTAAGCCAACCCGGATCTATGCGGGAGGCCCGACGGCGACAATGCGGGTGGGGGAGGATACCTTTGAACTGGCCCCGACCGGTTTCTGGCAAGCTCACAAGGACCTTCCAGAGATCTTTTCTGGCCTCATTGATAAGTGGTTTTTCCATGCAGGAGGAAGTGTCGGATGGGATCTCTACGGGGGAGCCGGAGCCCTCGCCCCGGCCCTGTGGAGGCAATTAGACCACAGTCCTGATGCAGATGCCATCGTGGTGAGTGTGGATACCAGTCAGCCGAAATCGTCAACCCTTAGCCAAGCCATCCGCATGGTGCGCGGCCGTGTTGATGATGTCGTCACCGATCTGCCCCGGCCCGATCTCATCGTCCTTGATCCGCCACGCACAGGCGCGGGCTCTGCGGTTGTTGCACAGTGTGCTCAGGCAGGCCCCCGCTCAGTTCTCCACTTTGCCTGTGATCCCGCCACGGGAGCCAGGGACCTCGCCAGCTGGATGGCATCGGGATACCACACAGAAAAGGTCTGGTTAGTCAACGCCTTTCCAGCCTCCCACCACTTTGAACTGGTCTTTGGTCTCAAGCGAACCGAAACCGACTAGACTAATCCAGTTAGGGTCTCACGCACAGCGAAAGGACTGAGATAGGCGACAATGAGCGACATGAGCATCTTGGAGACGATCCACTCACCGGCCGATGTGCGAGCGCTTGCGCCGGAACAGCTACCTGAGTTGGCCGATGAAATTCGGCATTTTCTCGTCGAAAAGGTCTCCGCTACCGGTGGCCACCTTGGTCCGAACCTGGGCGTTGTTGAGCTCACCATTGCCCTCCACCGCGTCTTTAACTCGCCAGAAGATCCGATTATCTTTGACACCTCGCACCAGTCCTACGTGCATAAGATACTGACTGGTCGCTGGGATCAGTTTGATTCGTTGCGTCAAAAGGATGGGCTGTCGGGTTATACTTCCCGTGCAGAAAGTGAGCACGATTGGACGGAATCCTCGCACGCCTCTGCCTCGCTGAGCTTTGCCGACGGTCTGGCTAAGGCGTTCCAGCTCTCCGGGCAGTCGAACCGCAACGTGGTGGCAGTCGTCGGTGATGGGGCACTGACCGGCGGGATGTGTTGGGAGGCGCTCAACAACATCGCCGCCGACTCTTCGCGCAAAGTGATCATCGTGGTCAATGACAATGGGCGCAGCTACTCTCCAACGATCGGTGGGCTGGCCAATTCCCTTGCAGCACTGCGGACCCAACCGTTTTATGACAAGGTGATGAAGCAGTCAAAGACCACGTTGAACTCGATGGGGTGGATGGGCAAGCGCGCCTATGAGGTCTTTGATGCCCTCAAAGAGGGAGTCAAGTATCACGTCATCCCCACCGAGATGTTCCCGGAATTGGGGATGAAGTATGTTGGCCCTGTCGACGGCTACGATCTCCCAGCACTCGAGCACGCTCTGCGCTATGCGGCTGAGTACCGCGAGGGCCCGATCATTGTGCACACCATCACCGAAAAGGGGCACGGTTGGGCACCTGCTGTCAACGATGTGGTCGACCAGATGCACTCTACAGGAGTCATTGACCCAGTGACCGGCAAGCCGTTGACTCCCTCCAAACGCGGCTGGACGGCGGTGTTTGCCGATGAGCTCATCAAGGCGGGGGGACAGCGCGATGACATTGTGGCCATCACAGCGGCGATGGCTGGACCCACCGGGTTAGCGAAGTTTGCTGAGCACTATCCAACGCGCATGTTCGACGTGGGCATTGCTGAACAACACGCGCTCACATCTGCTGCAGGACTGGCTGCTGGAGGAATGCATCCGGTGGTTGCTGTCTACTCAACCTTCCTTAACCGGGCCTTTGACCAGCTCCTCATGGATGTTGGGTTGCTCCATCTGCCAGTAACAGTTGTCCTCGACCGCGCCGGAGTCACCGGTTCGGACGGGGCTTCACACAACGGTGTGTGGGACATGGCCATGTGTGCGATTGTGCCCGGCATCCGCATCGCCGCCCCGCGTGATGGGATCCGCCTCGCCCAACAGTTCACAGAAGCTTTAGCCGTCAGCGATGGCCCCACCGTCGTTCGGTTCCCCAAGGGCTCACTGCCTGATCCTCTCGAAGTGGTTGCAACGACCGACACCGGCATTGACCTCATCTATGCCGGAGTCGGTGCTGAGAGTGAGGACCAACCTCGGGTACTGATTATTTCCGTGGGTGCAATGGCTGGGGCCTGCGTCACCGCTGCACGCGCACTGTCCGGGGAGTCGATCGCCTGCGATGTTCACGATCCCGAGTGGGTGGTTCCAGTGCCCGCCCATCTTCCCGAGCTGATTGAGCAGTACGACCTCGCTGTTATCGTTGAGGACGGAGTGATCCACGGAGGAATCGGGTCCCTCGTCAGTGAAGTGGCCTCCCAGGCAGGAGTTTCCACTCCGATCCGGCAGCTGGCCGTTCCTGAAAAGTATCTGGACCACGCCACCCGCGATGAGGTGCTGGCGGAGATCGGGCTCGACCCAACGGGGATCGCCACCACGATCGCTGAGTGGGTTAGCTCGCAGAGTGAGGAGCGCTAGGAAAGACATCAAGCGTTGCCTGGAGAACGGGGCCGACGTTTGTCCGCTGCCACTCACGCGCCCCCTGCTCGTGGAGGAAAGCGTCTACATCCAGATTCTCGCCCTCCATGACCCGTCGCCAGACAAGCTCCCGGAGCACGTTGCCGCTGGCAAGAAGAACCGGATCGACAGAAAGCTCAGTCCCGAGGTCCTCCAGCGCGGTGTGGACGGCGTGGTAGGCATCATGGGCCTGCGGATAGTGTGACTTCCAGAGATTCTTCGGTGGGACCCCATCTTTTTGCTGGGGTTGGGGCCACCGGTCGCGCGGTTCCTTAAGGGCCAGGTTAATCACTCTAAACCACATGGAGGCGCGCCGGTCCGACCGGGTATGGCGGCGCAGAATCTCCGCCGTCTGGTGAACGTTCACGGGAAGAGTTAGAGCCAGTTCTTTCATCGTCTGGTTGGGGAGAATCCGTCCTGGGGCGAGGTCTCTGTCTCGTGCAAGCCTGTCGCGATGGTTCCACAGTGCCCGAGCAACCTGCAAGTTCTTCGGGCGCATCCGCCCCATCGCCGGCAGCGAGCGAAATGTCTTCGCTACCGCAACCGGCGGGTGCGCCACCAGCTCATCAAATTCCTGCTGCGCCCATTCCAGCTTGCCCTCAGCGCTCTGTAGCTCGGTGAGAGCTTCCGCCAGGTCAATGAGTAACTCCACGTCTAGGGCCGCATACCGCAGCCACGATCGGGGTAGTGGTCGGCGCGACCAATTCTCGGCCCCGTGTCCCTTTTTGAGTCGGTATCCAAGCACACGCTCGCTGATTGCTGCCAGGTTGACGTGGTCGTAGCCTAAAAATCGGCCAGCAATTTCCGTGTCAAACAGTTCGGTGGGATGTAACCCGAGCTCGTTGAGAGAGGGGAGGTCAGAGACTGCGGCATGGAGAATCCACGGGCATTCACCAAAGATAGGTTGCAGCGTGGTGCCCAATTGGCTGTGGATCTCTATCGGGTCAATGAGAAATGTTCCGATGGATTCCTGTTTAAGCTGGATGAGGAACGCCCGGTCATCGTAGCGAAAGCCCGAGGCGCGTTCGGTATCTATCGCCAGGGGGAGGCCGGGACGCAAGTCCTCCCTCAACTCTCGCAGGCCCCGTCCATCACTGACGGAGATGGGGTGGTGCCCATCGCGGGGTTCAGTGAGAACAATTGGCTCCATAGTGGTGGTGAGGGGGAAATGGTTAAATTGGTCGGCTCGGATCCAGTGATGTCACACCCACCGGTGGCAGCCCAGCTGCCAGGGCGAGCAAGTGGGCAAACCCCTCGACATGGGCGGTGAGGGAAAAGTCCTTCGCCGTCCAGGAGGCGCGCAATTCCAGCTGGAATGCCCGGGGTGGACCACCAATGTCGCCGAAGCGCATCGACGCAGTAGAGGTGACAGTTCCGCCCAGGTCCGTGAACGTTGCTCCGGCTGTGTCCAGTCCCTCCTTCAGCCACTCCCAGGCGACATCGGGCAACATGGGGTCGCCGGCGACGGTGTCATCGAGGTCCACTTGGATGTAGGCAACCATGCGCAGTGCCTGCCCCCACGAATCCGATGACTGTGGGTCATAGAGGACGATCAGACGACCGAACGCATCGCCCAGCGCATCGGCAGTGACCGGGTCATCGATGCCCCGATCTACCTCCAGGCCGATGGCATAGCTGAAGGGGGCAAGCCGTTGGGGTGGTCGAATCTGGCCCAGGCTGACCTCTGTTCGTAGCTGGGCTTGGTGCATGGACTCGATGGCAGCAGAAAACTCAGCTGGGTATTCCCGTCCCTCGCCAGAATCGTGAGACTGTCGAGTCGATGTCTCTGCATCCGGCAACGAGCGAAGGGTAGCGGGTGCAGCGGGTGAATTCTCCGGTTCCTGGGTCACACCGTCAGGCTACTTTCTTCTTCACCAAGCGATCGGTTGCCACGCCGAGTATGCAATAGTGTGTGGGTGTTGGTACCTGATATCGACAGGGGTGTCGCACACCTACCCCCCAGTGGTCAGTTCACATAGAAAGCGTCTATCCTTTGAGTTTAGTCTCACTTTGGGCCACTGTAGGGGCCCAAATAGAGCAAGTGATATGTACCTGTCGCAAAAAAGTAAAGGAATCCACTGATGAGCGAGGAAACTATGCCCGCCGGACATCCCCACGAGCACCTCAGTCGTGTCGACTATGAAGCACTCAATCAGAAGCACCAGTACGTACAATGGCTGGCCTTCTCCATTGTTCCGGGGATACTCGGTGACGATCGCCAGGGTGTCATCGACGATGCCCACCGCTTCCTGGAAGATGTCGAATCCCGCGGAATCACCGTTCGTGGCATCTACGATATTTCTGGAGTTCGGGCAGAGGCAGACTTCCTCATCTGGTGGCATGCAGATAAGCTCACCGACCTGCAACGCGCTTACAACGACTTTCGCCGGGCCACCCTGCTCGGTCAGGCGAGCATCCCCTACTGGACAGGGACTGGCCTGCACCGCCCGGCTGAGTTCAACAAGTCCCACATTCCGGCAT
>R14__coassemble_1784_pt1 | contig 10092 bp, 12 predicted proteins | sample R14__metabat2_low_PE_014 | metagenome-assembled genome bin R14
TTCGTGGAGGACCTCTCCGGGTACATCACGAAGAAGAGGAGGAAGCCGATGAGGCCGGAGATTATCGCCGTCTTACGCACAAATAACCAGTTTACTTGGCTATCCTACTGACGACAACGAACGGCCCCACCTGCGCGGTCGCCCACCGTTCTGGATTGAAGACGAGCGGGTTGAACGTGATACCGGTGAACCGGACGTTCGGGTCGTTGGGGTAGATGTCCTCAGCGAGGTCGAATTTCCACCCCTCCACGGTGTCATCGACGCTGCCGCGGAAGATGAACACCTCGGGCGGTTCCCACGGGCTGGCATCGAGGGCGGTGGCGAACTGGGCGGGGTCTTCCAGGATGTCCCACGAGTCATCGGCCCACCGTTGGATGCGCGCGTTGCGCTGGTCAAACTGGCCGAGCGGGTTGGCGTAGTGGGAGGTCATCGCTTGGAAGGAGGCGTAGGGGTAGAACGCCAGGAAGGATTTCTCATCCGCCAACACGACGGTTTCTGCGCGGTCTGATGGGAACTTGGATTGGATTTCCGCGTCCAGGGAACTGTAGAAGGCGGCCGGTCCAGGTGCGAACAGGTCGGCGCGGTTGCCGTCGCCGTCGGTGTCGGTGTAGGCGCGGTCGATGGCGGCGCTGGTCAGAATCGGGATGCGTTGGGCGTAGGCGATGGCGGCGAAGCACAACACGGTGATCATCACCGTTGTCACCACCTGTTGGCCCTTGGCGGTGAGCTGTTCGGGATAGATGGAGGACAGACCGTAGACACGCAGCTCAGCAATGCCGATCACCCCGCCGGTGGCCAAGATCAACACGACGAGCACGTCCAACCTAAAGCCCAGCAGTGTCGTGCCAGCCAGCGAGGTGACCATCGAGGCGATCACCCATCCGTAGGCGATGACTAGGTAACTTGCCAGGAAGCGCACGTCGGAGTCGGAGAGCCGGACGATGTAGTAGATCAGCCCAACCAAACACAACAACCCGATAATGCTCAGCGAGAAGAACGGCAGGGGGATGAGTGCCCCGGCCATCGGGAGGTAGTGCAAAGCCGTGGCACCGGACTTCGGGGCACCGTTGATCACCGCCCACAGGTAGGGTCCCCAGCTGATGAGGGCGATGACTCCGGCCCCCATCGCCATGAGCACACCGTTGAGGATGGGTTTGATGGATTGGTGGGTGACAATCGCCATCATCACCCCCAAGAAGGCCACCGTCACTGCTGTGACGACGGTGAACACGGTGTATGTGGCGGCGGAGAAGCCCAGGTAGAGTGTCGCCCCGATGAGTGCGAACCGGTCACCGGCCAGCGCGCGTCCGGCCATAATGGCCCCGGCGGGCCCGCCCAGGGCAACGATCGCCGAATACGGCTCCGCCCCGCCAACAACCAGCGCAATCGCGATGGAGGCGACCCCTGTTCCGGCCCCGACCACCAGCGATCCGGAGAGCCGGTGCCACACCGGCACGAGCATGCACCCAGCAGCAGCCAGCGAGATGAGTGCCCACGGTTGGTACACTTCCCAGCCCTCCAGCCCCATCAGGTTGGCCAGCCTGCCACCAAACCAGAACCACAGGCCGGGGTAGTAGGAGGGGATGTCCTTGTAGTTCATGTCCGTCAGCCAGAAGCTGTCGGTCATCCGTGTCAAAAATTGGGTCCTGAACTGCTGGTCTACGCTGATGCCGTCGAGCCACAGTTTCGTCGGTGCCAGTGGTATCGCGGTTGCCCCCACGACAATTCCGGCCGGTCCGATCCACAGGATCAGCGTGGTCAGCCAGTCTTTCCAGGCCACCAGCGGCTCATCGGGGGTGAGGCGGGCGTGTTCCAAGCGCAGCCGCCACCAGGAGGTTGCCGAGAGAATAATGATGACGGTGACCAGCACGATCGTCGAGAAGGCGCGGGTGATGTTGGAGCTGCCAAAGGCGGGCAGAGTCAGCGTTTTCAGTACGTACCAGCTGATGAGCGTGAGCACCGCCCCCATGATGGCAGCGGCGAGGATGCCCAGTACCGTGCGGCGACGGCTGGGCATCGTGCCGACAAAGTCGGCGAATCGCAGCTCCACTAGATCGGCAACTTCCGCATGATCGGGGCGGGGATGTGGTGCAGCGCCATCGCCACGTACTTAAACAGCGGGTGCACCCACACGGTCTCTTTGCGGTCCATCACCGCCTGCACGACGGTTTCGGCCACCTGCCGCTTGTCGACGGTCAGCGGGGCCTCTTTCACCCCGGCGCTCATCTTCGTGCGCACCTGACCTGGCCTGACGACGAGTACGTGCGCCCCAGACCCGCGCAGTGCCTCGCCGAGCTGGGTGAAGAACCCGTCGACGCCGGCCTTGGCGGAGCCGTAGACAAAGTTGGAGCGGCGGACCTTGACACCGGCGACCGAGCTCATGGCGACGAGGGTGCCGTGGCCCTGGGCCTTGAGCTTGTTGGCCACCAGGACGCCGACGGAGACCGGTGCGGTGTAGTTGACCTCACTGACCTCGACGGCCTTCGCCTGGTCGTGCCACTGTTCCTCGTTGTCGCCCAAGATCCCGAACGCGATAATCGCGACATCGATGTCGCCGCCCTGCCAGGCTTGTTCAATCACCTCGGGGTGGCTGTCGAAGTCGCGCGCATCAAAGTCGATGGTCGTCACCGACTTCGCGCCGGCCTGCTCCATCTCTGTGACTGCGGCGTCGAGGTGCGGTGAGTCCTTTCTTGCGGCGAGCACCACCTCCGCGGGTCCCTTGTGGAGGAACTCGGCGGCGATGGCCAGGCCAATTTCACTGGTGCCTCCGAGGACGAGGATTCTGCTGGCTGCGCCAACTGCATTGAGCATGATCGTGTACTCCTTATTCTCTAAATCAGCTGCAAACGTCGTCCCAGGTCACTCATGAAGACCCCGTCCGGATCCACACTCCTGCGCACGGCCTTCCATTCGTCGAGACGCGGATACATGGCGGCGAAACTCTCCGGCGACGTGCGCGACTCCTTGGCCAGGTACAACCGGCCACCGAACTCCATGACACGGCGGTCCAGCTCATCCAAGAACTCGCCCAAGCCCGGTTTGATCGGGAAGTCGACGCAGACGTTCCAGCCCGGCATCGGATAGGACAGTGGGGCCTGGTTGCCCGGCCCGAACAGCTTAAATACGTTGAGGGCGGAGTAGTGGCCGGACTGCTGGATGCGCTTGATGATGTCCTTGAACGGGTCAACCGCATCGGTGGGCACGACAAACTGGTACTGCAGGAAGCCGCGCGAGCCATAGCCGCGGTTCCACTCGCCGATGAGGTCCAGCGGCTGGTAGAAGCCCGACAGGTTCTGGATGTGGTTGCGGTAATTGCCCGACTTCAGCCACCACAGTTCCCCGATGGCGATCATCGTCAGCTTGTTCATGGTGAAGCTGGGGAAGATGTCCGGGACGGTGAGCAGTTGCGGGGCGTTGAACTTGAGCGGGTCCTTCGCCAGCTTCGGGGCGAACTCCTCCAACTGGGCCAGCGTGGCCAAACTGCCGCGCGAGATGGCGGCGCGCCCGAGCTTCGGCTCCGGGCTGATCGCATCAAACCAGGCCGAGGAGTACGTGTAGTTGACCTCGGAGCCGTCGGAGTGGAAGGCGATCGTCTCATCGAGGTTGGCGGTGGTGTCGCCGTCGGCAATGAAGTAGGCGGTTTCGGTGCGCGTCATCTCGATGGTGGCGCGCAGGATAATGCCGGTGAGCCCCATGCCACCGACGGTCGCCCAGAAGAGCTCGGAATTTTCGCCCTCCGGTTCCAGGTGACGGACTTCGCCGTCGGCGGTGAGCAGTTCGATCGACCGGACATGGTTGCCAAAGGAGCCGGCGGAGTGGTGGTTCTTGCCGTGAATGTCCGGGCCGATTGCCCCGCCGATAGTCACCTGCCGGGTGCCCGGCAGGACCGGTACCCACAGCCCGTAGGGGAGCGCAGCCTTCATGAGCTGGTCCAACGTGACACCGCCGTCGACGTCGACGATCGCGGTTTCCGTGTCGATGGAGTGAATGACGTTGAGGTCTGTCATGTCCACCACGAGTCCGCCGGCGTTCATCGCCGGGTCCCCGTACGAGCGCCCCATGCCCCGGGCGATCACGCCTCGGTCCAGCCAACTCCCCGTAGCTGCCCCGGCCTTCGCGTCGGCCACGAGCGTGACGGCCTTGATAATTTCCTCTGGGTCGCGGGTTTTCAGCACCTGCGCCGTTGTCGGGGCGGTGCGCCCCCAGCCGGTGAGCGTTGTCGCTTCTGTGTGGATGGCCCCAGTGGCACCGCCCGAAGCTGCGGTGGTGGATTGGCCCGTTGTCGTACTCATCGCTACCAGCCTACCCTGTCTGCCCGCTACCACGGGTACATCCACCCCACTAGTCCCAAATCTCCCGCCCGGCCCTACGGATGCGGGCCAATGTAGATTCCGAGAATCGTGGCCTCTGTTTGTGTGGACCACGTCCAGTAGATTCGCCAGGCACTCGACGTGTGGTTTTCCACATAGGAAATAAAGATTGGTTCCCCATCGATTTCGTGACCGCGAAAAACATGGGTTCGCAGCGAGGGGTAGTCCGGGCCGAAAGTTTCTAAGATACGCACAGCCTTGATGACTCGAGCGCGTTTTTCCGGGTGCCGTTTAATCTCTTTGTCGTACGCTCTTTGGGCTGTATGGGTGAGGAGAAAGGTGTAGCGTTTCATTGTCCGAATTTCCCCTACGGACGAAACTCAGTGACACGGCCTTCGCGGGCATCGTCGATGCTTGCAAGGAATGTTTCCCAGATCCGCTGGTCCTTGAATCGATCACGCTCGCCGTCTTTGGCGGTGGTTTCAAGATGTTGTTCCTGAGATGTTAAGTTAGCTGTCATTTTCGCCTCCTCTCCGCCTGCCCTACACCGTTACCTGCGAATATAGGACAGTTTGGAGATTTAATCAAGTATTTTCCATCTACCTGTTAGTTGCGTGAGAGGCCGATTTCGTTCCCGCGGGGGTAACGTGGGTGTAGTAATCAAACAATCGCTCGGTATTGCAATGGTTCACATCGGACCATCCGGAGAAGCTTGACAACGACCAGCTGGAGGAGTCGACCCGATGCCATCGATGAAACTCCCAATTAAAGTTGTAAAAAAACCAACTTTAATTTACACTGACCCCATGCAATGGACTCCCGAGCGCTTTGTCGATACGCTGGCTTACCTGCGCAAATTTGGCGATGATACAACCCTTATTGAATGTAAACGCGCCAGTCATGGTCTGCCCAAGAGTCTCGGTCCGACGCTGTCTGCGTTTGCGAATATGCCCGATGGGGGAACGATTGTGCTCGGAGTGGATGAACGGACAGGGTTCCAGGTCACCGGGGTTGATGATCCGGCGGCGATGGAAAAGGCGCTGGTAAATTACTGCCGTCAGGCGATCACACCGGCCCCGCAACTGGAGTTTGTTGTGCTGACAGTGGAGGGGAGCGATGTGTTGGTAGTCACGGTCGTGCCACTCCTACCAGCCCAGAAGCCTGCGCTCTACAGGGGCAAGGCGTATCTCCGGCAAGCCGACGGAGACTATGAGATGAATGCAAACGACCTGCGGATTCTAGCGGTTTATGGCCTTCATGAGCGGGAGCGCCCAAACGCCGATTTTGCCGTGGTGGACGGTGCTGATGAGAGTGTGTTGGATAGCGATTTGCTGGCAGCGTATCTGCGGGATGTCCGCGCCGGGCGACGCCGCCTTCATGCCGTCGCAGATGATAACGACGTATTGGAGTTAACGGCTGTAACCGATGGTCATGGTCAACCCCGTTTGGCAGGCCTCTATGCATTGGGAGTGTTTCCCCAAGCTATAGAACCTTCATTGGGTGTGACAGCAGCGGTGCGTGGGCCGCACACTGGTCGCCGGGTGCGGGTGCGCAATAGTGAGGACTTTGATGGCCCATTGCCGGTACTGTTGGAGAGTACCGTGGAGTGGCTGCTGGCAAATACCTCGACCGATCGGGTGTATTTGGACAATGGTCACATGGTGGATCGGCCAGAATTCCCACCACTGGTATTCCGGGAATTAGTGGCCAATGCGCTCGTCCACCGGGATCTCGGAAACTCGCTGACAGTAGGAAAGCGGGTGGAAATTCGCGTCACTGCTCGTCACGTCATCATCACCAATCCGGGTGGGTTGCGCGGTGTTTCGGTAGATCAGCTCGGCGGGACGACGCTCGCGAAAGTTGCCGTTAACCAGCATCTGTATCAGATAGCAAAGTGCGTGCATACGGAGGAGGGGTATCGGGTCATTGAAGGTGAGGGTGGGGGATTGGCAGAAGTGCTAGCTGCCTTGCGGGAGGCCGAGCTGCCGCCACCGGTGTTTATTGATCGCGGTGTAGATTTCACGGTGCTGTTGCGCCGTGGTCCACGGTTTACGGAGGACGAGCAGGCCTGGCTGGCGGGTTTATCAGATACCTTTACCGCAACACAGAAAGACCTATTGGTTCGGCTTCTTCATGAGGGAGGACAGTCCCTGGATAGCATCTACGCGGAGTATTCGACCGTCAGCGAGTATGAACTGGATCGCCAGGTGAGCCAGCTTTCTGTAGGCGGATGGATCGATATCGATGAGGACTCTATTAGCCTGGCGGTGCCTGTTCCGGGTTGGGCGATTCGGGAAACCGATGTCCTCGGTCCTCCCGTGGACAGTGCCCTGACTTCCGACGATCGCGATCTGGTTGAACTGGCTCACCTCGGACGAAATGTTCCCCGCATTCTTGCTGCTCTCCCCTTTACGTCCCCCGCCCTGTCAGTGCATGAGCTTGTTGCCCAGACTGGTCTTTCTGTCAACCAGGTCCGCTATGGCCTGAATTCGCTGGTTGAGGCGGGTTACGTCGCAATGGATGGGGGCCGCGGTACCCAGGCCACCACCTACCGCGCCCTCCGCTAGCTCCTAGAACTCCAGTGGATTTACTCCTCGAACAGTCGCCCGTGGAGGCCTCTGGGCTGGCGGTTGTGGTCGCAGCTCAAAGTAGTTGGAGAATCGCGATGTGAGAAGAGGATGCTGCCGCCCGAGAGCGGAGTGGATTTCTTCAGGAGATCGCGGTGGGTGGTGTTGGGTGTGAGAAAGAAGTTTGAGAACTGTGAAGTAGCCTTCTTCTGACATCAGGTGGCAAAGAAAAACGTCGGGGTTGACAGCGGTGAGATTAACCGACCGCAGGTCGCCATCGGAGAAATCGTCAACATCCTCGGTGATGAGGTGAGAGGAATGGGATGCGACTGCATCTGCCAGAATTTGTCGATCTTTCGGTGAGGTGTTGGTGAATTGATCGGCATGTGTGCCGCGTGGTGTGAGGTCGCCTCCAAACCGTTCTCGGATGGCATCCGGTGGGAGGGCTTGGGACCGCATATGGCGCGCGGCTTCCTCTTCGGCAAAGAGGCTCCAGCACACTTCGAACCCGCTGACTGGACCACCAACCATCAGGAGTGTCCGAGTCACCGGCTTGGCGATAATGTTAGCATCCAGGAATACGCGCATACCCAGACTATTCTCCGAAAAGGTCATTCATGAGGTCGTCATAGGTTTCGTCGACCATGTCTGCCATCAGCGTTTTCCAGTAGCGCTTTGCTTCGATATAGGGAATTCGGTTTCGGTTGCCTACTTTGACTGCTTTGATCGTTCCGTCGGCGATCCGTCGCGAGATAGTCGTTCGTGAGAGTCCAAACATGTCTCCCATTTGTGCTGGCGTAAGCATTCGCGGCTTGGCGGTGAGGGTGACGGATGCGCCTTTGTGTGCAGCGTCTTTGACGTAGTCGAGGACCTGACCTTCCCATGACGTATGTGCAGATAGGACATCTTCAGGCTCAATACTTAGCGTGGAAGTCATAGTCACAGAATAGCACACTATGTGCAGATAGAATGTTTTAAGTGTTCATCCGCCCGAAGTGCTCCCGCCTCCCCATCTGGTGCAGCCTCAGCCACTCGCGGAAGCCCGCCGGGTCACGCTGTTTGACCAGGAAGAACCAGGCGAACCGGGCGTATTCCTGCGGGAGGAGCTTGCGCATCCCGGGCTGGTTCATGAGGAAGCCGCGGTTGCGGTAGGTGTAGTACCGCTTGAAGTCGCTGCCCGGGTATTGGGTGTGCATCCGCCCGCCGAGGATCGGCTTGAACTCGTCGGAGCCGTCCGGGTGCAGGTAGGCGCAGTGCAGGCAGGTCCCAAACTTCAGGCCGCTTCTGGCTAATCGACGGTGATACTCCACTTCATCCCCCCGAATAAACAGCCGCAAATCCGGCACGCCGACCTGTTCCATCGCGATTCGGGTGATGAGCGCCCCGTTGAAGAGCGAGGCTATTCCCGGTAAAAAGTCCTCGTCGCCAAGCTCCGCCCGCCGACGCTTCCACGTCAGCCCCCGCCGCAGCGGAAACGCCAACAGATCCGGGTCATCCAGGCGGGCCACCACCGGCGACACCTCGTCGAGTTCGTACTTGTCCATGCAGGTGAGCAGGGTTTCGAGAACCTTCTCGTCCTCGGGGTGCCCGTCGTCGTCGGCACACCAGACGGCATCGGCACCCAGCGCCAGGGCGTGCAGGAACCCGTACGCGAAGCCGCCCGCCCCGCCGAGGTTAAACTGGCTGGGCAGGTAGATGCCGCCGACCTTCTCCACCGCCGTCGACACGCTTTCCGACGGCGCATTGTCCACCACAATGATCCAATCCGGCCGGCGTGTTTGCCTGGCCACAATGCCTAAGGAGACGGCCAATTCCTCGGCGCGGTTCATCGTCACAATGACAGCGGCAATTTTCATGCCCTTATTGTACGGCCCTACTCCTGCATATCGCCGATAACAAAGGTAATCGCATCGTACTCGTTGAGAATATCGTCTTCCTCGTACGTGATGAGGCCGGCATCGCGGAGCTGGCGCAAGCGCTCAATTGTCATCGGTGCGAGGTCCTTGAGAAGCTGTTCGCGGTCGGCGATGAGTTCTTGAGTTGTCTGTGGACGGAAAACCGCTGCGCTCATGCTGTTTCAGTCTACCTCACCAGCCGCCGCCCAGCGGAACAAGAACTAGCCATGTGGCAGCGAAGAGAATCGGGTACGCACACAGCGTCACGACGGTTGCCACGGCCAGTCCCGCAGACCGGCGAGTCCCTGCGACCGCAAAGCCGTAGGAAACAGCTACACCCATGAGTGCGCCTTGCAGTATCCGCAGTTCGATGGGGAACGTGTCCTTCACGGCAATAGCCAGAATCCACTGTGGGAGCAGCAGTAGCGTGGCGACGACGGTACAGGAAGAAAGCAGTAAATGCCGTAACATATCGCCATCGTTCCGATTACCGTGACCAGCCAGATATTCCACGGAGCGAACCAGACGATGATTGCTGCAAGAACCATGAGGACAACGCTGATCGCCGGATGGCGTGGATTCATGGTCACCTCCCTGGTTCAGTACCGTTAAATGTAGAATAAAACCACATTCCCAGGGATAGTAAAGGGATGAATGAACAAGAAATAAATCGTTTGAAGGAACAGCTGAAGGCATCCCAACAACAGGCGAAGAAATTAGAGGAAGAGCTGGAAAAGGCGCGGAATGCCGCTGCGAAGTTCAAGGAACAGTCAGTGGCAAATTCTCGGGCCGCAGAAGCACTTGAAAAAGCAATCGCAACAGTGGAAAAGTTGTCGCGGGACTAATGGGTGGCCTGTATGAGTGGCTCGTTCCCGGGCGGCCGAAGCGCTGGAAAAGGCCATTGCGGTTGCGGAGAAGCTGTACTCAGACTAATGAATCGCGGTGAAGCTCTGGGTTGCAGGTAGCTGGCTTATCTCTCGGCCTGCGGTGTGCTGTTTCAACGATGGCCCGCCGCGTGGCGGCGCGCCATCGTGCTGTGCCGCGCGCGCTGGGGCGCGCTTGGCTAGCCCCGCCAGCTGCTACGCAGCAGACGGGGACGAAATCCACCTGTGGTTGGTGTTGGTCTACTGTGGTCAGGCTTGGGTGTGTGGTTGCTGATTCTGTTGGGCGGTGCTTGCGGTGTTTGGCTCTCAACGAGGTTGTGCGTTGTCCGCCCAGGTTGCTCTCGTAACGCGTGCTAGGGGTGGAAAAGCTTGTCTATTGGTGGAGAGGCTCGGCTCGGCTCGGCGGGCTGGTGGATGGTGGGGGCTCGTCTCGGCG
>R14__coassemble_1806_pt1 | contig 10031 bp, 11 predicted proteins | sample R14__metabat2_low_PE_014 | metagenome-assembled genome bin R14
ATCCCGTGGCGGGCATCAAAGCGGATACGCGCAGTGTATCCGGCCCCGACAAACTCCCCGAGGGCGGGGTCGTCAGCGGCGAGGTCGTCGCGGACCCCGTGAAGAATCTCCAGCGCATCATCCAAACTGTTGAGCAGCGCTGACGTGTTGTTTTCTAGCATGTTACGGACAAGGTTGACCGAGGATCCGGCCACCCGCGTGCCGTCGCGGTAGGAGCCGGCGGCTAGCGACAGGGTGAGTGCCCCGCCGCGATCGCCGACGATGGCGAGTGTTTCGGCGAGGACGTGGGGGAGGTGGGAGATCTTCGCCACGGCCATGTCGTGGTTGTCTGCAAGTGCGGGCACGACCTCGGCCCCGACAGTGTCGGCGAGTTCCACGACGGTTTTGAAGTACTCAATCCACTGCGTGGGCACTGCGTCTTCGCCCTGGTCGGCCACAAGGCCTGCGGCGTAGTCGTAGGTGACCACCCATGCGGCCCCTTCAAACAACCCGGTTTGGGTGGCTGACCAGCCGGAGTCTGCGGTCCCGGCCATCGGGTGTCCGCCGACGTAATTGGCCTCCATCCCAAGCTCTTGGACGAGCTGCCACACCGCCCCTTTGACGGACACCACATCGGTAAATCCGCAGTGGGGGGCCAGTTCGCGCAGCCGTTCCAGGAGTCCTGGCAGGGAGTCCATCGGCGTGGCTATGACAATCAGCGCCCCTTCACTGTCGGCGCGCCTGAGTGTCGCATCCAGGTCGGCGGAGACATCGAACCCTTCGCGTCGGGCTTCCTCTACGCTGGAGGGGGTGCGGTTATATGCAAAGGCGGGGATGTCGCGGGCTTTCAGGTCGCGCAGCAGTGAGCCGCCAATGAGGCCGATTCCGAGGATGCACACGGTTGTCATGCCACTAACCTAGCGCATGTCGCTTCTCGACGCTCACCTCACCCTCGTGCCCAATCTCCCGGTTGGGTGCCCCCACATATAGCAGCTGTCGGACCGGTCATGTGCTGTGGTTATGGCCAATGTGGCGAATATGTAGCAGATTCACAGAAAACGTGCATAATATGTACAAACGTGGAGGTTATAACCTATTTTTGTACCCCCGCACGGGGGGAGGGTGAAAAAAAGAATGTTACAAATCGTCAGTTATCTGCGAACATACCTATGTCTCACTGCGCCAGACAACGGCTGCGGTCGGACGCTCCCAGGAAAAAAATATTCGTCTAGCGGTTGCTCAAACTGTGAGACAGGTGTAAATTCTCTGGGAGATTTTGGTTGAGACAACTGAAAACTTCGATTCTAAACTTGTAAGGAGAACCTTATGCGTTCGATTCGCAACGCTGCAGTTGCTGGCGCAACCGCGCTGGCTCTGACCCTGAGCGGCACCGCTGCTTTCGCTGAAGATGCCCCGCTGAAGGAAGTCACCGCTGACACCCAGGGCAACGCCTCTTCTGCGCTGTCCAAGGATTATGAGGGCGACAAGGCCATCTACGGTGTCGATGCCTTCGGCTCCGAGACCATCGAGACCAAGCCCGCATGGTTTGATGCTTGGTACGGCTTCACCATCGCCGGTATCGTCCTCACCGTTCTGACCAACCTGATTGCTCCGGCCTACAACTGGGCCGTCTACAACGGGTACATCCAGTAAGACAACCACTACAACTAGGCTGAAAGGAAATACATATCATGCGTAAGATTGCAATTGCTGGCCTGACTGCTGTGGCTGTCACCCTGTCCGCCACCCCGGCTTTCGCTGCTAACGTTGAGGGCGCTGAGGGCGTTGACCGCACCAAGGCTTACGACAACGTTCAGGGTTCTGAGAAGGTTCAGACCACTGAGCTCGATGCTAACAAGGCTCCGACCGGTGCCAACACCACCCCGGCTGAGGGTGACGGTGGCAACGGCTCCTCCGGTCTCGCTGCTGCTCTCCAGGGCGATCAGTGGGCCACCGGCCAGGACATCTTCGGCTCCTCCCAGGGTGCTAACCTCCCGGGCTGGGCTAACCTGTTCTACGCTGCTGGCATCCTCGGTGCCATCGGCACCGTCATCGGCACCGTTATCGCCGTGTACAACTACGCCGCTCACGAGGGCTGGGTTCCCGCCCTCTAAGTAGCGTGAAAGCTGGTTTAACCAGTACACACTCTTGTGAAAGCGCCCCGGCAACCCCTGCTGGGGCGCTTTCCTTATGCCCAATCTTGATCCCAAGTTCACCTGCCCGTGAAGGAAACGCCTGTGCACGTCCTCGTTCTCTCTGAGTACTGGAGCCCCACCTACGGGGTGCCCCAGCGACGTTGGCATTGGCTCACCGGCATCCTTGAAGCTGCCGGTCACACCGTCTCCGTAGTCACCCCACGCACCAAAGACGGTCCGGTCCAGGTGGCGCACGAAACACTCGTGCCCACCCAACTGCAGGAACAAAAATCAGGCCTGACAGAGCGGGCGCTTGCACAGCTCATGTCATCACAGGCGATGGCGCGCACCGCTATCCGATATATCCGTGGCCTTGGGGGTTCTTCTCGTCCGTCTGTCATCATCGGTACCGTGCCCACCCTGCCCACGGCGAAGGCCGCAGAGATTGTCAGCAAGGCCACCGGCATCCCGTATGTGATTGACCTCCGGGACGCATGGCCGGACCTGCTCAAATACACTGCGCGGTGGAATGAAGAGACGGGCAAACAGTCAGTGCGGGAGCGGCTACTCGGGGGACTGCCCACCACGGTGGCATCTACGCTGTTCAAATTCAACTTTTCGCGCACCCTGGCCAATGCGACCGGGATCATCACCACCACCACATCCCTGGAGGCAGCCCTTAGGCAAGACCTCTACCAGCAGTTCTTCTCTACCGTGCGGAACGTGTTCACCCCACCTACCCACCCACAGGCCCACCACACCCACACCCCGGGTGCGCCGTTGCATGTGTTGTACGCAGGCACGATTGGGCGGGCCCAGAAACTGTCCCAGGTGCTGGATGCGGTGTCACTGCTGCCGGCGGGCACAGTGGAACTGCGCTTCGTGGGTACCGGTGCCGCCCTGGACTACCTGCGCGAGCGGGTTGATGCCTCACCGGCGCTGCGGGCGGCAGTGAGCTTTTATCCGCGCACCGTCAACGGACGGCTCACCCGCCACTACGAGTGGGCGGATGTTGGATTGGTACATCTGGCCGATTGGGAACCGTTGCGGCGGACTGTCCCGTCCAAGATGTATGAGCTCATGGAGGAACAGATCCCGGTTGTCAGTGTCGTTGAGGGGGAGGCCCAGCACCTGATTGAAAACCTCGACGCCGGATGGGTGTCTGCACCAGGGGATGTGGCAGGATTGGCAGACCTGTTGAAACAGCTGGCAGCTGGTCCGATTGCCGCACCGGGCACAGCCGCCCGAGACTGGGTGCTCCACGAGCGCGAGGTCACAGCGCCGGAGAACTTCCTCTGGGTGGTTGAGTCAGCAGCCGGGATCCGGACTGCGGCAGCGGCGTAGGGTTTAGATCGGCCCCAGAATCGCCAGCGTCCCAAACGCGGTCATCCATCCCAGACACACAAACGCCAGTGGCCACAGGATTGCCAACCACGGTGTCCAGCGGGTATAGGCGCGCCACTTCATATAGAGGATGACGCAGCAGCCCAGGAAACCGGCAAACGCCACGGACATTGGGATGACGGTGAAGAGGATCTCCGCCTGCCGGGTGCACAGGATCGTCGCATAGCCAGCATCGCACAGGGGGCCGCCCTGCACATTGGAGATGAACGCCACGATCAGTCCAGAAAACAGGGTGACCAGCGGGGAGATGATGATGTAGGCGATGGCTTGGCGGGTGGAGCGGTTGGCGCGTTCCAGGCGGAGGAGGGGGTCCATTTCATAGTCCACCTCCGTGTACTTGTAGCTGCGCAGATCCGCCGAATCCGGATCGGTCATAATCCCACCACCACCGGTGTGTGAAGGGTGCGAATGAGCTGTTCAGCCGTGGCGGTGACAAACACCTTGTCACTGCGGGTGGAGGTGACTGAGATGAGGTCGCCCTTCTTCCACCGGATGGAGTGGACAGCCTCATCGAGGTCGGCACCGGAGCCGATGACGGTTTCCACATCGTCCAGAAACCCGCCCACCTGGGCGCGCAACTCATCGAGCTTGACCAGGGTTTCCTCCCGGATAGAGGTGATCATCTCCAAGTGGAGGCGGTTCGGGGCGGCGAAGTCCTCAGTGAGAAACGCCGCGATGCGCAGCGGCAGTTTCATCCGTCCCGCCAGCGCACTGGCCTTGACCACATCGGAGGAGAAATCCACGGTGATCCTCGTCGGCCCGTGCTTGGACAGGCGCACCCGGTCGGGCACGATGAGCAGCGGGTAGTGTGAAGAATGGAGGAGGGGCGAGAGCAGCGGGCTGCTGGTGGAGCAGACGAGCATCGATGGCTCCCAGTCGGCGGTGGCCTGCGCCACCAGCTCCAGCTCATTGTCGCCGGTGAGCAGCTGATTCCCGTCCCACTGGTCGGTCAGTCCGGCACTGTCTAACCACCGGGCCACCGTGTCGTGGCTGCGCTTGGTCTCCTTCTTCACCCACTTGTCGTAGCTGGCCCCGAAACTCAGCCACGGTTTCACCTGGACAGTGGCGGTGCGCAGGCGGAAATTGTCGCTAGTTCCGGTATCGGCCACATGATCAACGCCCGCCGATCCAGCCACCAGCCAGCTGACGGCGTGAATCGTGTCAGCGGTCGGGTTGAGGATGAGCGGGCGCAGCATACCGCCTAGTTTACTTCTCGTCCTTCACCGGCGTGTAGCGATGTGCCAACTTATCAAAAATGGGGGCAACCGCCTCCACCTGTGCCAGCTCCTCGGGCTCGAGCACAGAGAGCATCTCCGCCAGCGCCATGGAGCGCTCCCGGCCAACGCGGGTCAGCAGCGCGTCACCCTTCTCGGTGAGTTTCACCTGTACGCCGCGGTGATCCTGGGGGTCACGGGTGCGCTCAACCAGCTCGCGGTCCGCCAGGTGGTGGATAGCGTTAGAGGCTGTGGGCATCTGAATGCCCTCATTGCGGGCAATTTCAGAGATCCGCGAGGAGCCGTTCTTCTTCAGCCACGTAAGAATGGTCAGCTGCGGGCCGGTCAGTTCCGCACCCGGGCTCATCCGGAAATAGTTGACATACAGCGTGGTCAGGTGGGGTCGGAGCTGTTCGGCGATCGCGAGCGCGGACTGCGTCATGATGGTCCTTTACTTTCCTTAGGATAGATTTTTACTCTCCAAAATATAGACTGGTTCGCCGGTTTCACAAAATGCTAAGGTTGACCCGTGCCTACCCGCCCGATACCCCCTCACGCCCCGCTGAATCTGCCTGGCCTTGACTGGGTCTCCCACGGTTTGGATCGGATGCGGGTGCTGCGCTCGCTTGTCGACGGCTCCATCGGCCCCACTGAGGCCCAGGATGCCCCGCGCAGTCTGATAGATTCAGCCGAAGTCCTCGGATTTCAGCGCAACGAACCGTGCCCAGTGTGTGGAAAACCTACTCTCTACGGGGTGTATTGGGTGTATGGGGAGCAGTTGGGGGAGCGCTCCGGCACCGCACGTGCAGCAGCGGAAATTACAGCGTTTATTGACTCCGGTGTACACCTGGATGTGCACGAGGTAGAGGTGTGTACGTCCTGCCGGTGGAACCACCTTGTCCGATCCGCTCGCCTCTAAGAATTGGCAGGCCCTCGCCCTGGCAGTGTATTCTGGGGGCTATGTCGCATGCGATGGAGAACAAGCAACCGGCCCAGCCGCCGAAGAAGCGCACGAATACCTCTACTGCAAAGAAGAAGACGCAGGCAGGGCGTGGCAAAGGATGGAAGCTGTTTTTAACCATTGCCATCCCGATCGCCGTGCTCATTCTGGCGATCCCGGCGGTCGTGTTTGCCGTCGCCTATGCACGCACAGACATCCCCACCCCCGATCAGCTGGCAACCCCGCAGGTCACCTACATCTATGCGAGTGACTCAGAAACCCAGCTGGCGCGAGTGGTCCCGCCGGACGGCAACCGCATCCAGGTCTCCCTCGACGAGATTCCGCAGACCATGCAGGATGCGATCATCGCTGCGGAGGACCGCGAGTTCTACACCAACCCGGGTTTCTCCATCTCCGGGTACATGCGCGCCGGGTTGGGCCTGCTCACCGGCAATGAGTCCGCCGGTGGCGGGTCGACGATCACCCAGCAGTACGTGAAGAACGCCCTGGTGGGTAACGAGCGGACGATTTCGCGCAAACTGCGTGAGCTGGTTGCCTCCGCCAAGATGACCCGCGAGTGGTCGAAGGACCAGATTCTGGAGGCCTACCTCAACACCGTGTACTTTGGCCGCAATGCCTACGGTGTGGCCTCGGCAGCACAGGCCTACTTTGGTAAGAACCTGTCCACCCTCACCCAGGAGGAGGCGGCGGTGTTGGCGGCCGCCGTGCAGCGGCCGAGTGTCTTGGACCCGTGGGTGAACTGGGATGAGGCCTTTGACCGGTGGAACTATGTGATGGACGGCATGGTGGTCATCGGAGCGATGGATCAGAATGCTCGCAACAATTCCGAGTATCCGGCGACGATCGACCCGGAGGAAAACCAGTCCTTCACCATCGCTGAGGGCCCCAACGGCCTCATTGAACAGCGTGTTCACGATGAGTTGGTGGCGTTGGGCTTTGATGACAACACCATCAACACCGCCGGTCTGCGGGTGACCACCACCATTGATCCAACCGTCCAGGAGTCCGTGGTGGCAGCCGCCCGCGCCGGCATGGAGGGGGAGATGGAGAACATGCGCACCGCCGTCGTCTCCCTGGAGCCGGACACCGGTGCGATCCGTGGCTATTACGGTGGTGAGGACCCGAACGGCTGGGACTACGCCAACGCGCCGTTGCAAACCGGCTCCACGTTTAAGATCTTTGGTCTGACTGCGGCAATTCACCAGGGGATTCCGCTGTCGAAGATGTACTCGTCGGCCCCGGTGCAAACCGGTAGTGCCACCGTCAACAATGCCGACGGGGAGACCTGTGGTACCTGTACCATTCAAACTGCCCTGAAGATGTCGCTGAACACCAGCTTCATCCGCCTGCAGCGGGACTTAAAGAACGGTGCGGATGACACTGCCGCAATGGCCTACCAGTTGGGCGTGTCGCGGGACATGGACCTGCAAGAGGACAACGGCCACTCCGCTGACGGTGTTATCTTGGGCATGTATCCGGTGCGTCCGTTGGATATGGCGCAGGGCCTGTCCACGCTCACCAACGATGGCATCTACCACAAGGCACACTTTGTGCAACGGGTAGAAAATGCGGAGGGGGATGTGTTGTACACCGCCAAGGATGATCCCGGTGAGCGCCGCATTGAGAAGAACACGGCGAACGCAGTGACCGCCGCCATGTTGCCGATCGCCGCCTGGTCCGGTGGCAACGTGTTGGCCGGTGGCCGGCAGTCTGCGAATAAGACTGGCACGGTGGAGTATCCGAATGAGTACGGCACGAAGGATGCGTGGATGATCGGTTCCACCCCGCAATTGGCGACGGCCGTGTGGGTGGGTACCACCGATAACTCCCGATTGGTGAACTCGTGGGGTGCATCGGTCTATGGTGCTGGTATTCCGGCGACGATCTGGCGCACTGCAATGAATGGTGCCCTGGTCAATGCAGATTTTGAGCAGTTTACGATACCGGTGAATGTGGGCTACAACTCCGCGCCGGAGGCGGTGAACACCGGTGGTGGCACGTGGAATTCCACCTCCGGCAGCTCGACAGCCACCTCTGGGGCCAATGGTCCTGACGGCAACGGTAACGGTAACGGTAACGGTAACGGCGGCGGCAACGCCGGCGGCAACAATGGTGGTGGCGGCGGTGCCAGTGAGCCCGGTGCTGCTGCCCCGGCAGCCCCGGATCCGAACACCATCGTCATCCCCGATGAGGTTGTTCAGGGCATCGAGGACCTGCTGGGGGTCGGATAATGGCGGTGCGCTGGTCACCGGTGCGCAGCGAGCCCCTGGCCCGTGGTATCGGTGAGTTCCTCGGTGGTCCGGTGGGCCGGTACGGCCTCGTCGGCACGCAGCGGCGCTGGACACCGCTGGCCGTGCTGAGTGCAGTTGCCCTGGCCTTCCTGGCGTTTGCCTACCTCTACCGGGTGCCGTGCTTGTCTGGCACCAACAACGATGGGGTGTGGTCGGTCAACTGGTCAGGCTCCCGCCAATACACCGCTACCTGCTATAACGACATTGTTGCCCTCTACGGGGTGGAGGGTCTGGAAGACGGCCACTTCCCGTACGCGTACTCCTGGCAGGAGGAGTCTGGGACCCGTTATATGGAGTACCCGGTGGCCACGGGCATGTTTATGTACCTGGTGGCGACTGTGACGCGGGCAATTCTGGCGGTGGTTGACCTGCCGATGCCCGCCGCCTCCCTCTACTTCTCCATCATCGCCCTGGTGATGGCCTTCTTCTGGGTGTGGACGGTGCGCTTGGTAGCCCATCTGGCCGGCAATCGCCTGTGGGATGCGGTGCTCGTGGCCGCCTCACCTCTGGTGATTGTCCACGCGTTTACCAACTTTGACATCCTCCCCATCTTCTGTGTGGTGTTGGCACTGGTGTGGTTGCGAGAGCGCCGCTACATCGCAGTTGGGGTGCTCATTGGGCTGGGGACCGCACTGAAACTGTGGCCACTGTTCCTCCTCGGGGCACTCTTCACCGTTGCGGTTCGGGATGCCCGTGCCGGTTCCGGCCGCGTCGCCGCCCCGTGGGCGCAGTTTGTGAAGCCCCTCCTCGCTGCAGTGGTGACGTGGCTTATCATCAACCTGCCAATCATGGTGGCCTACCCGGCCGGTTGGCGTGAATTCTTCCGCCTCAACACCGAGCGCGGTGCCGAATGGACCACCATCTACCAGGCTATTAACCGGATCTTTGGAGTGAACATTCCGATTCCGGTGCTCAACACCTTGTCCCTCATCCTGTTCGCGGCTGCCTGTGCAGCAATCTTCCTCTACGGTTCTGGTCTGGTCTCCCGTTCCGCCCCTACTGCGTCGGCTGCGTCGGCGAATACCTCGCCTGCCAGGATATTGTTCCGGCCGACAGACCTGACAGTGACCCAACTGATGTTCTGTATCACTGTCGCGTTCCTGATTACCAACAAGGTCTGGAGCCCCCAATACTCCCTGTGGGTGCTGCCCCTGGCGGCACTGGCAATTCCCACCTGGTGGCTGGTGTACACATGGGCCAGTGTGGAGGCCCTGCTGTGGCCAATACTGATGTGGCATCTGCTCGGCACCGATAACAAGGGTTTGCCCGCGTGGCCGTATACCATTCTCGCGCTCGTTCGCATTGGACTGCTCATCTATATGGTGGTTCGTGTGTGGCGCGGGAACACGGGGTTGGGAGCCGCATCGCCAACGCCGCCGTCCTCGGCGCAGGGGCCTGTACCGGCGAGTACAGTGGGTACTGTCCCGTTGACCTCAACTACCCAGGAGGCACCCGTACAATGACCCCGATGACCTGGTTTACGATCGGCTCCGTGTTCTTCGGGGCGATCCTCTTCACCCTGGCATTTGTGCTCTACTACTACACACGGAAGATCGCGCCGGTGGTCATCTTGGCCACCTTCGGCATCTTCTTCTTCGGGGTTCTGCCCACGGTGATGGCCATCTTCGGAGCCACGCTCTACTAGGCCCCGCTACCACTCCTGCCCGCCGTTCAACCTGGAGGTTCACACAATGGTTTCGATGTCCATCCTCGCCCTCGGGATGATCTCCGTGTTCATCGGGTTCATCGGGCTCGCCAGCGCATACTACCTGTACATGGTGAAGAAGTCCGTCATCGGTGCAGCGGTCGGGCTGATCATCGCGATCATCGGTGTGCTCATCATACCGTTCCTCATCACCGCAACCACCGCCTGAGTGATCACTACTGTCTAGCGCCTTGTGACCTAGGCTTCTTTTGAAAAATGAAAGATCGAAATAGGCGCAGCTAGAGATAGTCTTCCGGCTGCTAACGTGCAGGTCGGAATGCCTGAAAAAGGGGCGGTTTAGAGGCCGCACCGGGGAGAGTAAACCTCGGAATACGTGGGGCA
>R14__coassemble_1829_pt1 | contig 9907 bp, 11 predicted proteins | sample R14__metabat2_low_PE_014 | metagenome-assembled genome bin R14
GGCAACAATCTTGAGGTGACAGTACCGGTCACCTTCGCGGAGGCAGCACTCGGTGAAACCATCTCCGTGCCCACGATTACCGATCCGGTGCGCGTGAAATTGCCCGTCGGCACGCCCAATGGGCGGACTCTGCGGGTGAAGGGTCGCGGAGTGAAGGGTGGTGACCTCATGGTCACTGTGGACGTGAAGGTGCCCACTGGCCTGGATCCAGCCGCGATGAGTGCGTTGCGCTCGTATGCGCAGGCGGAGCGGGAATCCGGGTTCAAACCGCGCGAGAAGTGGGTGGGCAATGAGTAGTAGCAACAGTAGAGAAGAGCTCTTTGTCATCTCTGTGGCGGCGAAGCTGTCGGGGATGCACGCCCAGACGCTGCGCACCTACGACCGCATGGGCCTGGTGACCCCGCAGCGGACCCAGGGCGGTGGGCGCAGGTACTCGCGCGATGATATTGACCTGTTGCGGTGGATTCAGCATCTCAGCCAGGAGGAGGGGGTCAACCTGGCCGGGATCCGCACGATCATTCAGTTGCAGCGGGAAAAGTCCGAGGTGGAGGAGGCCCTGCAGGACGTGGTGGAGGAGAACACGAAGCTGCGCTCAAAGGTGGATGACCTCTCCGACAAGCTCTCCCAGCCTGGTCATCGGGGTGGGGAACTGGTCCATGTGCCACGTTCGACGGCTGTGGTTGTGTGGAAGCGGCATTAGCTGCGTGGCGACGGGCCGACACGCCGAAACCCTGAGAGATTCTTAGAATACCCCCGGTCACCCCCGATGGAGACAGGTGTAAAAGCCCAGTTCAATAGGGGTAGCGCGAATGTGAACAACGGGTGACTAAGAAAAAGATGAGAAAAATGCAAAAAGTTCTAAGAATTTACTTGCATGATTTCTCAGACTGGCCTATATTCATATTTACAACGAAGTTCAGCTTCCACAACAGACCTCCTCTCTTTGGTCTGGAAGTTGAAACTCATCTCACAACTGAATTCCTAGTCAACTCAAAGAAAGCCGCTCGGTTCGCCGGGCGGCTTTCTTCGTTGTGGAGTTAACCCACCAACCACGTGCCGGTGCCAGTGAATGTGGGGGCCTGCACTAGGGTAGGGAGCATGGAACACAGTGAGAGTGCCACACCGGCCACCACAGACAGCTACGCCGATACGTGGCTCATTGTGCCGTGCTTTAACGAGGCCACCGTCATCAGAGATGTCGTCGCCCAGGCACGCCAGACATTCCCCAACATCGTCGTCGTCAACGATGGCTCCCGTGATGATTCCGCTCAGCAGGCTCACCTCGGCGGGGCCGTTGTGGTCAATCACCCGGTCAACTTGGGCCAGGGCGCGGCCCTGCAAACGGGTATAGAATTTGCCCGCAGTCAGCCCGGTGCCCAGTACTTTGTCACCTTCGATGCAGATGGCCAGCATCAGGTGAAAGACGTTGTGGCGATGATCCAGCGGCTGCGGACAGAACCGTTGGACATCGTCGTCGGCACGCGATTTGCGGGAGGACAGGACACCACGGGCGTGCCGTGGATCAAACGCGTGGTGCTCAAGACCGTGGTGCTGCTCTCTCCGACGACCCGCAAGCTCGGCCTCTCGGATGCGCACAACGGGTTGCGTGCCTTCAACAAGACAGTCGCCGACGGCTTCAACTTGAAGATGAATGGCATGTCGCATGCTTCGGAGATCGTCAGCACTATCGCCAACCAGCACTGGCGCGTCGCGGAGCAACCGGTGGATATCCTCTACACGGAGTATTCGATGTCGAAGGGGCAGTCGCTCATCAACGGTGTGAACATCTTGGCTGATTCGTTTGTTGCGGGAGGTCTGAAATGATCTTTGTGCAAGTTCTTCTGCTCTGTGCAGCGGTCGGCTTGGCCCTATACTTTTTGGCCAACCGAAAGAAGGCCAGGGCCCGGGCGAGTGTGAAGCTTGGCTTCGTCGTCTTCCTCATCGCCTGCGTGGTTGCGATCATCTTCCCCGACGTGCTCACCACCATCGCCCACTGGGTTGGCGTTGGCCGTGGTGCAGACCTCTTGCTGTATGGGCTGGTCATCGCCTTTTTCTTTACGACGCTGTCCACCTGGATGCGCTTCCGCGAACAGGAACTCCGCTACGCACGGTTGGCCCGGACAATTGCTCTCTCCAATCCGATATATCCGGAAACCCCAGCTGCTCGAGAGGATGCAGACTAAAACCCCCGCTGAAACAATCCAACGGGGGTTTACTGTACTGAGTTCGTTGGCTCTTAGGCGGCCTCAGTCTCGGCAGGGGCAACCTCATTGCTGATCCCCATACCGCGGGCAAGCGTGGGCCAGGACTGATACATATCATCGGTCCAGTAACCCCACTGGTGGGTGCCGGTGGCGTGGAAGTTCCAGTCGGCAGGGATTCCAGCCTTGTCCAACTTGGCCTTCAGGTCATGGGTGCACAGGTTGGTGGAGGCCTCAATGATGCCACCGGTGACCTGAACTTCACCCATCGCCAGTGAGTTGCCCTGGGTACGTGGTGAGCTCCAGAAGTCCCAGCGGCCGGACAGTCCGGAACCGTTGGAGATGTACATTGTTTGGCCCTTCAGCTTGTCTGCGTTAATGAGGGCATCGTTGTAGGCCAGATAGTTTTGGATCGGCTCGGTCGACCACCCTGGTTGGAATGCTCCGCCGGTACCCCACATCTCGTTGATGTTGGACTTGGCGCGCTGCAGCGTGAGATCCATGGCGATCTTACCCATGCCCGTATTTGTCTGGGCGCAGCCGGAGAACGAGCCAATCGCACCGTAGAAACCCGGGTGGTGCTGGGCATAGAGGAGAACAGTCGTCGCCGACATGCTCATGCCGGTGATGGCGCGCTTGCCGTTGGCTTTGAGTACATCTTTTTCGATGACACCCGGCAGCTCTTTAATCATGAACGTTTCCCACATCTGCTTGCCACCGAGGGCGGTGTTCGCCGGAACATTCACCCAGTCTGAGTAGTAAGAGAACTGGCCGGACATCGGAATGACCACGTTGATGTTCTTGGACAGGTAGTACTCCAGCGCCGGGGTCTGCATGATCCAGTTGGCTGCACCCTCACCACCGTCGCCACCGTTGAGGATGTAGAGCGTGGGCCGATTTTCAGACTTCGCCTTGATGACGACGAGCGGCACTTTCCGGCCATCCATCGCCGGAGAGGTGGCCTGGTAAACGTAGACACCCTTTTCCTGCATTGCCGGTGACGATCCGGCGTTGAACTTCGCCTTTCCCTCAGCATCGAGGATGTACTGGCCGTCACCGTTGGTGGCCAGTCCGCCAATCATCTGCCGCCATCGCTGCGTGGGGCCCTCCTTGAGAGGGTCTTTCCCGTACTGTTCGAGGGTGAGGGTTGCGGGCTTCGCCGGATCGGCAGTGGGATACTCCTGCGCGACAGCGAGCGGTGCTGTGGTGATCGCTACAGTTGCTCCACCCAGAGCTGTTGCAGCGGCGACGCACGTAGCAGCAACGCAGCGGGTGAAATGGGACAGACGGTTACTCATAACGGCTATTCCTGTCTTTTCTAAAGAACCTCATACAGTTTCTGCCGGTGTAATCGGCAGCAATAGCAACCACGTTATCATTTTCGTGCCAATTCTGTCATCGTTCCCGCCTCCAAACTTGCCACTTCCAAGCCAAGTACCTATACAATGGGGCACCATGGAAACTATCACCTTCCCCCTGGACAATGTCGAGCAGGTTCTTGTCGCCATCAACACATTCTTTGGAAACCTGCTGCACGCAGGCTCTTCAGGTACCTCCGCACTGTCAGCTGATCTCGGCGTTATCTAGGCGAGTAATTTTTCGGACACGCTGGAACGTTTCGCTCTACACTGGGGGGCATGAGTGAACATTTTGATGTAGTTGTCCTCGGCGCGGGTCCCGGGGGCTATGTAGCCGCCATTCGGGCTGCTCAACTGGGCCTGAACACCGCCGTCATTGAGAAGCAATACTGGGGTGGCATTTGCTTGAACGTCGGGTGTATTCCGTCGAAAAGCCTGCTCAAGAACGCTGAGCTGGCACATGTCTTCACCAAGGAGAAGGACGTTTTCGGCATCGATGGCGAAGTCACCTTTGACTACGGCAAGGCGCACAAGCGCTCCCGCGATGTCAGTGAGCGCATTGTCAAGGGCGTGCACTACCTGATGAAGAAGAACAAGATCACCGAGTTCAACGGCAAGGGTGAGTTCAAGGATGCGAAGACGCTGGTCATCACCGAGGGCGATGATCAGGGCAAGGAAATCACCTACGACAACGTCATCATCGATACCGGTTCCGTGGTGAAGAAGCTGCGCGGGGTGGAGCTGTCGGAGAATGTCGTCTCCTTTGAAGAACAGATTTTGAACCCGGTGGCACCGAAGTCGATGGTCATCGTCGGCGCTGGCGCGATCGGCATGGAGTTTGCCTACGTGCTGGCCAACTACGGTGTGGATATCACAATCGTGGAGTTCATGGACCGCGTGCTGCCGAACGAGGATGCGGACGTGTCCAAGGAGATGGCGAAGGCCTACAAGAAGCTCGGCGTGAAGCTGCTTACTAGCTATGCGACGACTGCCGTCCGCGACCAGGGTGACCACGTCGAGGTGGACGTGGAATCCAAGGACGGGTCGAAGAAGGAGACCCTGAATGTCGAGCGCGTGCTCGTATCTGTCGGTTTTGCTCCGCGGGTGGAAGGCTACGGCCTGGAGAATACCGGTGTGAAGCTGACCGATCGCGGTGCCATTGACATCAACGAGCACATGCAGACCAACGTGCCCGGCATTTATGCCATTGGCGATGTCACTGCGAAGTTGCAGTTGGCCCATGTGGCCGAAGCGCAGGGCATTGTCGCCGCTGAGGTGATTGCCGGGGCGGAGACCTTGGAGCTGGGTGACTACCAGATGATGCCGCGCGCAACCTTCTGCGAACCGCAGGTCGCCTCCTTCGGTTACACCGAGGAGCAGGCGAAGCAGAAGTACCCGAATGCCAACCTCAAGGCTGTCACCTTCCCGTTCACTGCTAACGGTAAGGCCGTGGGCCTGGGTGCACCGGAGGGCTTTGCCAAGATTGTTGCCGATGCCGACTCGGGTGAGATCATCGGTGGACACCTGGTTGGTGCCAACGTCTCCGAGATGCTTGGTGAGCTGACCCTGGCGGCCGGTAACGATCTGACCAGTGAAGAGATCGCCCGCAATGTGCACATCCACCCGACGATGTCGGAGGCCATTAAGGAAGTTGGCCACGGTGTCCTCGAGGAGATGATCAACATTTAGGCGGCTGGTGTAAGCGCCGCGCCCGGCCTCCGCAGATTCTGCGGGGCCGGGTTTTTTCATTCGGAGTAGGCTGGGGCCATGTCCAATGTTGAAGCGAAGTGTCCGATCCGCTACGGGCAACCGTGCTCACTGTGTGTGCCCGGGGCAAGTGGGCCGCAGGACTGCTCACTGGTGGCGCTGGTCCGCGATGATCCAGATCTCATGGAACTGCGCCACGACATGATCGAGCATTTTAAGAACGAGAACGTTCAGCAGTAGTGAGGGGTATATCAGCCGTTTGGTTGAACGCAATGTGGGGGGATTTTGGGGAAATTTTCCCATGAAAGTGGTTGCTAAAAAACCACAAAACCGGCTTAGTGTTTCCTAAGTTATGCAGGGAGAACGGGGTCAATCAGACACTTAGGTAAGATCAATAAACAAAAGCCGTCTATGACATGGCTCACACGGCGGTGTGAGGGTTGAGAAATAAGCCTCTAACAGACGTAAAGTAAGGGGGACACACTGGAGGTGCCATGACTGTTAAGTATTACGAAGGCCGTGAAGCCCTAGTTCACGGCAAAATAACCGAAAAGCCGCTGCGTGAGCGGCCCAGCACCCCCTCATGGGTGCTCAAGCTGATTATGGCCGTAACCGGCGTCATCTTCGGCTTGTTCGTTTTTGTCCACATGGTTGGAAACCTCAAGGTCTTCCTGCCCGACACAAACGGCGTCAATCACATCAATGATTACGCGCATTTCCTCCGCACCATGGGTGAGCCCCTGATGCCGGCGATGAGCGTTCTGTGGATCTTCCGCATCGTGCTCTTTGTCAGTATTGTGCTGCATATTTACTCAGCTCTTACGCTGTATATGCGGGGCCGCGAGTCGCGCGGCAAGTTCCGTCGGAGTGGCCTCATCGGTGGCCTCAACTCCTTCGCCGCCCGGACGATGGTGGTCACGGGTATTGTCCTGTTGCTCTTCATCATCTTCCACCTGCTCGATCTGACGATCGGTGCGCAGCCTATGGCGCCCGCCACCTGGACAGAAGGTGACGCATTCGGCAACCTCATCGGCACGTTCAGCCGGTGGCCCGTGGCCCTGATCTACATCGTGGCCATGCTCATCCTCTTCCTGCACCTGTCCCACGGTCTGTGGACTGCGGTCAGTGACCTGGGCATTGTCGGTCGCAAGTGGCGCGCCACGCTCCTGTTCATCTCCTACCTCCTCCCCGCTGCGGTGCTCGTTGGCAACATTGTCATTCCGATCGCCGTCCTCGCAGGCTGGATAGGGTAGAGCGGAAAGTAAAGGAACAGAACAGATATGACTGAACCAATGACAGACACTCAGACCACTGTCACCCTGCCCAACGGGAACTCGTTCACCCCGCCCGCCTCTGTCTATGAGAAGGTGGAGATCGGCTCGACCATCTCCGGGAACCTCCCAGAAGGTGTGCCGCTGAAGGATGCTTGGAACTACCACAAGGCCCACATGGAGCTGGTTTCCCCGGGTAACCGCCGCAAGTTCACGGTGATCATCGTCGGTACGGGCCTCGCCGGTGCCGCTGCCGGTGCATCCCTCGGTGAGCTCGGCTATGACGTGAAGGTGTTCACCTATCACGATGCCCCCCGGCGTGCACACTCCATTGCCGCCCAGGGTGGTGTGAACTCCGCCCGTGGCAAGAAGGTGGACAATGACTCCTTCTATCGCCACGTCAAGGACACCGTCAAGGGTGGTGACTATCGCTGCCGCGAGGCCGACTGCTGGCGGTTGGCCAGTGAATCTGGCCGCGTCGTCGAGCACATGAACGCCATCGGTGCCCCCTTCGCCCGCGAATACGGCGGTACTTTGGCCACCCGCTCCTTCGGTGGTGTGCAGGTCTCCCGCACCTACTACACGCGCGGTCAGACGGGCCAGCAGCTGCAGCTGTCCTCGGCCAGTGCTCTGCAGCGCCAGATTCACCTGGGTACGGTGGAGATCTTCACCCACAACGAGGTTGTGGACTACATCTTCAACGAGCGCGATGGCCAGAAGGTGTGCCAGGGTGTGGTTACCCGCAACCTGATCACCGGCGAGTTGCTGCCCACCACCGGCCACTGCGTTATCTTGGCCACCGGTGGCTACGGCAATGTGTATGGCATGACCACGCTGGCGAAGAACTCCAACGCCTCGGCCATTGTCCGCGCCTACAACTACGGCGCTTACATGGCCAGCCCGTGCTTCGTCCAGTTCCACCCGACCGGCATTCCGATCTACTCGGATTGGCAGTCGAAGACGATCCTCATGTCCGAGTCGCTGCGTAACGACGGTCGCGTCTGGGTGCCCAAGCAACCTGGCGATGACCGCGACCCGGTGACCATCCCCGAGGAAGAGCGCGATTACTTCCTGGAGCGCCGCTACCCGGCCTTCGGTAACCTCGTCCCCCGTGACGTTGCCTCGCGCGCGATCATGAAGGAAGTTCTCGACGGCAACGGTGTGGGTCCCAACCACAACGCCGCCTACCTGGACTTCGCTGATGCGATCAACCGTCTGGGCAAGGCCACGGTGATGGAGCGCTACTCCAACCTCTTCCGTATTTATGAAGAGGCCACCGGTGTGGATGCCTACGAGACCCCGATGATGGTTGCTCCGACTGTCCACTTCACCATGGGCGGTCTGTGGACCGACTTCGATGAGATGACCAACATTCCGGGCCTGTTCGCAGCCGGTGAGTGCTCCTGGACATACCACGGTGCCAACCGCTTGGGTGCGAACTCCCTGCTGTCTGGCTCTGTCGACGGCTGGTTCACCCTCCCGTTCACTGTGCCGAACTACCTGGCTGGTCTGTTGGGTAAGGAGATCCTCTCCGCTGACTCGCCAGAGGCTCAGGCAGCTGTCAAGCGCGCCGAGGACCGCCTCACCGCCCTCATGAACATCAAGGGTACGCACGGCCCGGTGTACTTCCACCGCAAGCTCGGCACCATCATGTATGCCTACTGCGGTGTGGAGCGTGACACCGAGAAGCTGCGCAAGGGCATCGAGGAGGTGCGCAAGCTCCGCGATGAGTTCTACTCTGACCTGCTCATTCCGGGCGGGATGAAGGAGATGAACCAGGTGCTTGAGTACGCCTCCCGCGTCGCCGACTACATCGAGCTCGCCGAGTTGATGTGTGTGGACGGCCTGGACCGCGATGAGTCCTGTGGTGCCCACTACCGTTCCGATCACTTGACTGAGGACGGCGAGGCCGATCGCGATGACGAGCACTGGTGCTTCGTCTCCGCGTGGGAGTACGGCGGAGATGATCGCTTTATCCGCCACGCCGAGCCGCTCTACTTCGAAGAGATCCCGCTGATGCAAAGGAACTACAAGTAATGAAACTCCATCTTGAAATTTGGCGTCAGGCCGGACCGGATGCGGAGGGGCACTTCGAGGCTGTCGATGTCCCCGATGCCGATGAGGGCATGAGCGTCCTCGAACTGCTCGATCACGTCAACAACCGGCTCATCGACGAAGGCAAGGAACCCTACGTCTTCGCCTCTGACTGCCGTGAAGGTATCTGCGGCACCTGTGGCCTCATGGTCAACGGTCGCCCGCACGGTCTGGACAAGAACAAGCCAGCCTGTGCACAGCGTCTGCGTGGCTTCTTTGCCGACGGTGACACGATCCGGTTGGAGCCGCTGCGCTCGGCAGCCTACCCGGTCATCCGGGACCTCGCTGTCGACCGCTCCGCGCTGGACCGCATCATGCAGCAAGGTGGCTACGTGTCGGTGAACGCCGGTACCGCCCCCGACGCTGACTATTTGCCGATCCCCCACAAGCGTCAGGAGAAGGCGCTCGACTTCGCCGCCTGCATTGGCTGTGGTGCCTGTGTGGCTGCCTGCCCGAACGGTGCAGCCCACCTGTTCACCGGTGCGAAGTTGGCGCATCTGCGGATGCTCCCGCTGGGTAAGAATGAGCGTGGCCGCCGTGCGCGCAAGATGATCGATGAGTTGGAAACCAACTTCGGTCCCTGCTCGCTCTATGGCGAATGCGCCGATGTCTGCCCGGCCGAGATCCCGCTGACAGCGGTTGCGGAAGTTACCCGCGAGCGGGCTCGTGCTGCTATCCTTGACCGAGACGATTAAATCTCTCGGAAATTTACAACAGAAAGGCAAATGCGATGGCTAAAACGCAAGCTCCCGCTTTGTATGACAAGCAGGGCACGTACGTCCAGGGCTATAAGCCCACGTCGTTCACGGCTCCGCACTCCTCGCTGAATAAGCTCATCACCTGGGTCGGAATGGCCTGCTTGCTGGCAGCTACCACCGGCCTTGGCTTCACGGTGTACGGCCTGGCGACGCAGGAAGGTGCCCCGCAGGATGCTCCGACCATTATCGTGGCCTTCGGCATTCTGACCGTGGTTCTGGTTGTCCTGGGTGCTCTCTTCATCTCCATCGGACGTAAGGATTGGAAGAAGTACTCGAAGGCGACTGGCTACAAGCACTAGTCATCGCAGCCTCAATTCGTAGCCGACCGGGCGATTTTCCCCTCAATGAGGGGGTATCGTTCGGTCGGTTTCGTCTACACCGGACGAATGAATTTTCAGCCCTAGAATGGAGACCATGTCCCTACCCGTTCCTGGCCCAGATCCCGAGGTGGAGGCGGAGCGTCGACGCGCACTGAAAAAGTACAAGGCGGTCGCGACCGGCCTCCTGCTGATCGCCAC
>R14__coassemble_1835_pt1 | contig 9885 bp, 11 predicted proteins | sample R14__metabat2_low_PE_014 | metagenome-assembled genome bin R14
CCACCCCGGTGCCGGCGAGGTATTCGGCGGTGAGCTTGGCCACCGTGGTACCCGGCCCCAAGCAGACAATCCACTCCGCCCCCGCCCCGCGGGCCTGGTTAATCTGTTCTGGCCAGTTGACCGGGTTGACCAGCACTGCTCGGGAAAGCTGATCGTAGTTATCGATATGGCAGGCGTTGGCCCACTGACTGACCTGTTGGACCGCCGGAGCCATGAGCGGGGCGTGGAACGGGGCTGCCACCTCAATGAACTCCATAATCGGCTCCATCGGATGTCCGCCAATCTCCTTATTCTTCCGGGCCTGCTGGCTCTTCAAGGCGGCGCGCTCAATGGCGTGCTGGGCGTGGGCCAAGTTGGTGGCTGAGCCGGAGAGAATAAACCGGCGCGGCGCGTTGATAATGCCCAGGCTCACCCCGGTGCCCTTGATAATTGTCTCCAGATCGGCCTGGTCCACAGAGCGCACGCTCATCATGTCGTGGCCGTCGACGGCGGGACGGTGGCGTTGGGTAGCCGCCCCGATGAGGCGAGCAATCGCAAACACCTCGGCCATCCGCTGAGTGTCACCAGCCTGCCAGGCCCGGGCCAGTTCCACACCGAGAACCCCCTGCGAGTGGCCGAGCATCGCCACCGGGGCACTATCGCGAATATCCATCCCAGCCAGGGCCAACTGGTTGAGCAAACCGAATTGGGCGGCAACAATGCCCGGCACCGAGTACACCGGGTCCGCATCGTCGGGCAGGGTGAGCACATCAAAGTGACCGCCGGTGACGGCGGTGAGTTCGGCTGTGACGGGGCGAAGGAGCTGCTCAGCGCTGTCAGCGAGGCGCTGGATCGCATCGGCGACGGTTGGGTCCATGCTGACCTCGGCCAAGGTGGAGTGCCACGGGGTGGCCTGGCCGCCGAAGGAGAGGGCAAAGTTCTTCACAATAATCATGGGTGTAGTGGTCTTTCTGTACAAAGTGGGAAATGCTAGTGCGGTTAGAGGGGGAGATTGGCGTGGGCGCGTGCGGTAGTTACAGCTGCTGCGCGCTTGCTGGCGCTGATCTGCAGGGCGCGCACAATCGTGGCGCGGGTGTCGGCCGGTTCGATGATGCCGTCGAGTTCGCCGGAGGCCAGTGCTGCTGCTGGCGTAACGACATCGCGGGTGTACGCATCCACCAGCTCCTGCCGGCGCGCCGGGTCGGCTGTGATCTCGCGACGGTGAATGATGTCCACGGCCCCGGCAGCCCCCATGACGGCGATTTCCGCATCCGCCCACGAGTAGGCGAAGTCTGCGCCCATGGACTTCGATCCCATGACAATGAACGCGCCTCCGTAGGACTTGCGCACAATGATGGTGATGAGGGGGACGGTGGCATCGGCGTAGGCGGCGAGCAGTTTCGCTCCGCGGCGGATGATTCCGGCGTGTTCCTGGTCGGAGCCGGGCAGGTAGCCGGGGACGTCGACAAGCGAGACAATGGGCAGGCCGAAGCTGTCGCACATGCGCAGGAACCGGGCGGCCTTCTCAGAGGCATCGATGTCCAGGCAGCCTGCGCCGACGGCGGGCTGGTTGGCGATGATGCCGACAGGCCGGCCATCAAAGCAGGCGAACCCGCACACGATGTTGCGCGCGAAATCGGGTTTGACCTGCACGAGCTCGCCGTAGTCGACGAGGGTGGTGATGAGCGGGACGATGTCGTAGGCCTTGGATGTGTCGGCGGGGACGAGTTGGCGCAGGTCCACGGCCACACCGGGGCTACTGCTGGCACCGTTATCAAAGAAGTAGCGCGGGGTGTCCTCACCAACGGAGTGTGGCAGGTACGCGAGCACGCTGCGGACATAGTCAAAGGCATCGGCCTCATCGATGGCCTCATAGTCGGCAACACCTGAGACCTGTGCGTGGACGGTGGAGCCGCCCAAGTCCTGGGTGTCAATGTCCTCTCCGGTCACCGCCTTCACCACCGTTGGGCCGGTGACAAACATGGTGGCCTCCTCCTTCACCATGATGATGAGGTCCGTCAGCGCCGGACAGTAGACTGCCCCGCCGGCGGTGGGACCGGCGATGATGGTGATCTGGGGGATGACACCGCTGGCGGCGACGGTGCGGCGGAAGATGCGCCCGTAGCCAGCCAGGGCGTTGACCCCCTCCTGGATGCGGGCACCGCCGGAGTCCAAAATGGCGATGACCGGCATCCGCAGGGCCATGGCGTGATCGAGGAGGTCGCAGATTTTGTCGGCCTCTACCTGGCCGACGGTGCCACCCCGGTAGGAGAAGTCCTGGGCGTAGACGGCCACGTCGGCGCCGCCGATGCTGCCGAAGCCGGTGATTACACCGGACTGGTTGGCACCGATGTCGCTGCGGGCGGCACCGATCTCGGTGAACTCGTCGCACAGGGCGCTGATGCGCTCGCGCGCGCCGGGGCGGGTGTGTTTTGTGGTTGCTGTAGTCATGCAGATATGTCCTTGGGTGACCTACGAGTTGATCTGGATGAGTGGGGTGTCGCAGGTGACGGCCTCGGCGACGTGTGTGTAGACCTCCTCGATGATGCCGTCGTGTGGGGCGGCGATGACGTTTTCCATCTTCATTGCCTCGATGACGGCGAGGGGTTGGCCCTTGTGGACGCGCTCGCCGGCGCAGACGTGCAGGGCGATGACGGTGCCGCGCAGCGGGGAGCACAGGTGTGCCGAGCTGCTCGTGGCGGCGGCCCCTGCGCCAGCGTCCGCCTCTGCGCCAGTGGCCCCTGCCCTCGCGTCAGTGCGCGCTCCCGCCCCCGCGCCGAGTGCCACTAAGCGGGCGTGGTTGGCTGCCGTGGTGGTGGAACCGGCATTTTTCCGCCGCTGACGCAGCGGCTGCAGGGGAAGGGGAAGAGTGAGCGGGTTGAAGAAGCTGGTGGATCGGGTCGGTAGGGTGCTTGTCACAGTGCGTATCCTCCTGTGGGGTTCGAGAATGGAGCGCGCTCCGTTTTGTGGAACTCTAGCACGGCACTTTTTCCGCCCCGTAGTTTCACCCCCGAGCGTGTCATCGTACTGCCAGTTTACGTTACCCCCGCAGTAGTTTCTACGGGAACGTAACCTACTAAGACGTAACCTATGTGTCGGTAGGATACACCTGCCCGCGCGTTCCGTCTAATTCGCCCCGAGTCAGTGTGTCGGCTGCCGTGGTGGCCGTTAGTCATGTAGCACCTTGAAATTTTGGCAATAGGCAGCGTGAAAGTTTGGTAATAGACAGGTTGAAAATTTGGTAATAAGCTATCGCACCATGGTTAATAACTACACCACGCGTACAATCGATCAGCTCCTCGATGAGTATCTTCCTTACCTTCCGGCCATTGCAATTGAAGGGCCAAAAGGTGTTGGTAAGACAGAGACTGCCCTCCAACGGGCCACTACGACTCTCCGCATGGATGCGCCTGCAGTGGTAGAAATGGTGCAGGCAGATAGCTCACTCGTGGCCAATCCCACAGGTACCCTGCTGATTGATGAGTGGCAGCTTTATCCATCGGTCTGGGATCTAGTACGTAGGGCGGTTGACGATGGTGCTGCTCCGGGAACCTACCTCCTCACCGGCAGCGCGTACCCGGCAGCCGATGCACGAATTCACTCGGGTGCCGCGCGGATCGATCGTATTAGGATGCGACCATTTGCGCTCCATGAACGCGTGAGGAACGAGGGGCCGAGCATCTCGATGAGTGACCTCTTCGAGGGAATTGAACCAGACATCGGGGCAGGCGAACTAGATGACGCTAATCTACAGGGAGTTGCGGGCGAAATATGCCAGTCTGGTTTTCCAACTATCATGGACCTCCCGCCAAAAATCCGTGACGCTCGTCTCGATGCCTATCTCGATCGCATCGTCACCCACGAGTTTGCGGAACAGGGTCTCAAGGTTCGAAACCCGCAGGCGGTCATGCGATGGCTGCGAGCGTATGCGTCTGCAACATCGCGGATGGATAGCTACACCGAAATCCTTGACAAAGCCACCCCGGGGGAAGGTGATAAACCCGCGCGCAAAACTGCCGATACCTATCGCAATCTCCTTGAGCAGCTGATGATCCTTGAGCCACTGCCCGCCTGGAGTCCGTTTGATACAAAGATGCCACCCCTTGTGTCTAGTCCGAAACATAATCTGTGCGATCCCGCACTGGCAGCTCGCCTCCTCGGCGCTAATGAGAAGAGTCTAACCAGTGGCGATACTAAGCAGTCGGCTTTATTTGGTCAGTTATTTGAGTCTTTGGTAGTTCTGTCGTGCCGTGTCATCGCAGAGACACTGGGAGCCACCGTTTCCCACCTGCGAACACGACAAGGTGGACGTGAAGTAGACATCATTATTGAGAGCCGGGACAAGCGGGTAGTCGGTGTCGAGGTGAAAACTTCCGCCGTCGTTGGAAGTGAGGAGGTCAAACACCTCGTTTGGTTGCGTAACCAGTTGGGGGAAAGGTTTGCTGCGGGGATCGTCGTTCACGCCGGGTCGCAGTTCTACCGTAGTCCTGATGGGATCTGGGTAATTCCCCTGAGAGTTCTCGGAAGAGTGTAGGCATGTGAAGAGAGGCCTGCAATTTCCTAACCACCTGCAGGCGGGGTACACTAAACCAAACTCAGCTACCCTCTTCCTGGAGAAGTTATGTTTGCAAACGGTGAGCTAGCCACCCTGTCCGACCTGGCCTACAAGTCCGCGATCGCGATTTACCTGGTCGCGCTGATCCTCTCGGGCCTCTACTACGCCAAGGTGGGCGTGAAGAAGGAGCAGAAGGTCCTCGTCGGTGCCGGTGGTCCGCCCGTCGTCGAGGCGGATGCGCCGGTTGCAGCCAAGCGTGAGCGCTTCACTGCCGACCAGGTGGCGGGCATGATCACCTCGGTCATGTGGCTGGGCATCATCATTCATGCGGTCTCTGTGGCCACGCGCGGGCTGTCGACCAGCCGCATTCCGTGGGGCAACCTGTATGAGTACATTTCCGGGATCTCGGTGATCACGATGCTGGTGGCGGCGATCGTCATCGGCCGTCGCAAGTACACGGCGCTGTGGCCGTGGCTGTTGGTGCCGATGATCGCGCTCATGTTCTTCGGCGGCACCAAGCTGTACGCCTCCGCCGGCCCGGTCACTCCCGCCCTGGAGAGCTTCTGGCTGCCGTTCCACGTGTCGACGGTCGCAGGTGGTGCCTCTATCGGTATCTTCTCGGGTCTGGCCTCGCTGTTGTATGTGTTCCGCAAGTGGCAGGCTCCCGGCCAGGAGCACGGGTTCTTTGGTGTGATCGCCCGTCCGCTGCCGAAGGCGGCGGTGCTCGATTCCATCGCCTACAAGCTCGCCGCGTTGGCGCTGCCGGTGTTTGGCCTGGGCATTCTCCTCGGTGCAATCTGGGCGGAGTCCGCCTGGGGCCACTTCTGGCAGTGGGATCCGAAGGAGACGATCTCCCTGGTCACCTGGGTGATGTACGCGGCGTATCTGCATGTGCGCTCAACCCCGGCGTGGAAGAAGTTCGCCCCCTGGATCAACGTCCTCGCCTTGGCGACGATGCTGTTCAACCTCTTCGCCATCAACCTCGTCGTGCAGGGCATGCACTCCTATGCGGGCCTGAACTAGCCTGGGCTAGGGCCTCGCACCGACGAAACCGCGCCGGATCGCGAGGGCACAGAATATGAGAGCTGTTGTCCAGAGAGTAGCGGTAAAAAAACTAGCCATGAAGTCCTGAGCTACTTCACCTGGTTCCAGCCAGAGTAGATTTTCGTGGTCATCCATCGTCCACCAGTAGGTTCGCCAGCCCATGTAATCTCCGATCCATCGGGCAGTAACCATGGTTAGTGCTACTATCAGATATTCCCAGCTGAGCTGCGAATGCTCTATCCATTTTGTAATAGAAAAGAGAGCAATCTCACAAAGGACAACACCGACCAATTCCCCTAGAAACATCGGTCGGTAGAGAAACCATGACAAGTCAGTTGCAAAGGTGAGGTAGACAGTTCTTGCGACGAGGATGGTGAGCATGGAGCCAGGGCCGGGAAATAGAGCTGCGAATCCGTAAAGAACTGGTCCGCCGAAGAATACGCCAAGCGTTGTCATCCAGTCGCCACGAAGGTAATCGACAACGATCTGCGTATTGGGGATTGGAGTTGGGACAAGAAAGCCATAGGCAAGCCGCGCTAGTTGCGTCGTAACGATTGTAAGGGTAGCAATGATGAGGAGTTCGACGATGCGTTTGATGATGTGTTCTCGATCGGTAGTCATGCGGTCCTATCTCAGGTATCTTTGGTCTCTCAAAATGAAAGGGGGACTGGCCGGTTGTTCTGGCCAGTCCCCGTGTAGCATCTGTAGTCAGTAACGCATTGTAACTAACTACTAGCCTCTATCTGTCCAAGTTGCATTGTTGCATTTCTTCAGCGGTACAGTTGCAGAGAATGTTATCCCACGGGCATATCGTCGATCCCTTGACGGTGTGTGCCTTGTGTCGAATACATTTCTGCTCCATGTCCTTTGGCGATGCCTTATCGTTCATGATTCACCTCCTTGGCAGTGTGTCGAGTGTGATGGCCCCCCTTTCACTCTTCATCCTTTGGCAATGAAAACTAGGTGTCCTTCCTACAGCCTTCGCTGATGGAGTCGCAGCTACAAGGCCTGCGAGTGAACGGGCATATTGTCGTTCCATGTAGCCTTTTAACCTCATGGTCTCCGAGAGGATGTGCAACAAGCTTACGTGTTATCTTCTCGGTCATGATTCACCTCCTGTGTCGATTCTGTTGATAGCTTTCAGGGCTGTTTCTCTTAATTGCCCTCTGCAGCGTCAATGAAAATCTGCTCGAGGGGGCTCGTCCCTTCATCGTTTTGGTCGTACCCGTTCTCGTTCTTATCCTCCTTACGCATTCGCCGTCACCTCCTTCCCGCGGTTTAAGTCCTCCGGAGTTTGACCTAGCCGCTACAGCAAGCATAAAAAAAATCAGAGCTGTCAATGACTTTGACCAGCAATTATGCAGAAATTGCCAAGGGTGTTCACTCGGAGTGAACGTTCACTCTAAGTATACGTATTGCATTACCATACGTATGGTAATAATATACATTGCAGGTTAGACAGTTTTACGAAGAGGAGCGATTCGATGAGGGGTGAGGAGTGGGAGCAGTCCGCAGCCAAAGTTGGCGTGGAGCTCGCAATTGAGAAGCCGCTCTATCCAAATGAAGCAGCCGTGGCAACGTTGCGTGCGGGGGATGCGGAGATTCGAGGGCGCGTCCTAGACGCTGGCAAAGCTGATTTCGAAAGCATACGTAAAGCATTGCAAGAGCAGAATGACCAACCATTCCTTATTCTTGTTGAGCACATGCCCGCAGATGTCGGCGAGGAACTCAGACTCGCGGGCCTCAATTGGTTAGATATTGATGGGCAGATGGCGTTCCGTGACAAGGGGGTATATATCAACACCATTCGTAGTCGTAAGCAGCGGGTGAGGGCGAGGACTAAGCCACGCATGCGGACGGGTGCAGCAACACTGATGACACCTGGGCGTGCACAGGTGGTCTGCATGTTGTTGGCAATTCCTGAACTGTGGACAGCCCCGTTGCGTAGCATCGCAGTGGTGAGCGGGGTTTCGCTGGGAACGGTCCAGCAGACCGTCCGACTGTTGAAACAGTCGCCGTCGTATGTGCACAGGGATGTGGGTGCTGTTCTGGATGCTTTTGCTGCTGCTTTCCCGTATGGGTTGGGGAAGTCTCTTCAGTTGTTCCAGGGGCGAGGCCAGGTTCCAGAACACGTGGATGATATGTGGGTTGGCGGGGAACAAGCCGTTAGACAGTTTGTGACCGGTGGTAATACGTTCTCCGGGTACATTTCTGAGCCGGAGCGACTCGGTCGCATCATTCGGGCAAACAGATGGCCGAAAGAACGTGTCGAGCCAACGGTGACAATCCGACGCGCATTTTGGCCAAAGGGTACAAACTTTTTCAATATCAGTGACGATTATGTGGCCGCCCCACTACCATTGATTTATGCAGAATTGCTATCCAGTGGGGAGCCACGTCTCATGGAAGTTTCCCAACGAGTTAAAGACATCGCTGTTGAACAGCAACCGCTGGGATTGAGGGTGCCACAGTGACAATAGTTGAAAGTGTTGTCGATGAATTTGCGGAAGCCGTTGACGGGCTTCAGATAATGATTGTCGGTGCTCAGTGTAGAAATATGCTGGCAGAGCGTCACGGGCATGAGCCACCGGATCGGGAAACTAAAGATATTGACATGGCGGTTGCCGTTCAAAGTTGGGATGTATTTGACCAGCTCCGGCGGCAATTCGCTCCCCCCAACGCACCGTGGCAGAAAATGGAAGTTAACGGGCTTCCGATCGATGTCGTCCCGTTTGGTGACGTGGAGAATCCCCCAGGTTACGTCATTCCTGACGGTGGTGAGTTCGAACTGAGCGTCTTCGGATATCAACAGGTCTTCGCCGATGCTACGGTTCTCCACACGCCGGCCGGGCATGAGTACCGTCTACCTTCAGTACGGGGATTGGGTCTCATGAAGGTCAATGCGTTGCTGGAACGCTATCACAACGGCGAGTACAAGGACGCAGTGGATCTCGCCACGGTTGTGTGGTGGTATTTCGACGATATGGTTCCCTACCAAGACAAGTATTTCAATCTGCTCAGCGATAAGGAGTGGACCCGTGACCCGCAGGGTATCGCAGCGGTAGTCCTAGGCATTGAGATACAAGAACTCCTTGGGTCTGATGCTCCACGTTTGCATCGGCGTATCTATGAACTTGGGGAAGACGACCGCGAGCTACTGTATCAGAAGTTTACGAGGTCGATTGCTACCCCGGATATGGTCGAGACTCGTTTCGCGGTCTTTGACGGATTGTTCTATGGTCTAACCAGGGCATTGTAGCGAGCTAGTTCTCGGTCTCGGGCTGCGGCCCCTGTTCGTCGGGGCCCGACTGGTCCGCTTGACCGGGCTGGCGCGGTGGCTGCTGCGGGTGTTCGCGGCGCTGCTGCTCCTCGGCAGCCCGGCGCTTCTTAAACTGTTCTTTCTCCAGCTCCCAGAGGAACTGTTCGTCGTCGTCAGGGCCCTTGATCTCCGGCTCCATGTCCCGACCGATGCCGCGGCCGGTGCCACCCCACGTGCCGGGGCCGAAGGCCTTCCAAACGAGCACTGCCGCCACAATGATCAGGATGAGCAGTAACAATCGCCCCATTCGGAGGCCTCCTTTCTGGTTTCCCACCCTAGTCTAATATGCTGGTGCACATGACTGACACAGTGCAACCGACAGTAGATACGAGCCTGCGCAACCGCGCGTGGCGCGACATCATCCTCTACGGGCTTGCCCGCCTCCTGCTGTTTATTGTGCTCATGGTGGTGATCCACGGGTTTGTGGTGCTCATCCACGCCCCGGTGCCGCTGATGATTTCCGCCCTGTTGGCGCTGCTCATCGCGTTCCCGTTGTCGATGTTTGTGTTCAAGAAGCTGCGGCTGAAGGTGATGGGGGAGATCGGCGAGTGGGATGCCCAGCGCAAGGCCCGCAAGCAGTGGATCAAGGACGAACTGGAAGCCCGGTAAATCGCGAGAAAAATAAACTATACTTCATTTTTACCCAATCAGCCCCGGCACCGCCAGGGCCAGCGCCATCACCACCGCCCACGCGATCATCGCCTTGCCGGTGGCCCCGAGCACCGGAATCAAGTCACGCCCGGTGGCCCCGGAGCGCACCGGATAGGAGGCCTTCCACACCAGCGGGGCGACAATAAACGCGCACAGTGCCCAGGGGGTATAGAAGGCAATCACCACCGCCGCCACAAACGGCATGGTGATGAGGGTGAGGAAGAGGCGGCGGGCCCATTCGTCGCCAAGCATGACTGCAAGGGTGCGCTTGCCTGCCTCCGCATCGGTGTGGATGTCGCGGATGTTGTTGGCCAGATTCACCCCCGCCGAGATCGAG
>R14__coassemble_1836_pt1 | contig 9884 bp, 10 predicted proteins | sample R14__metabat2_low_PE_014 | metagenome-assembled genome bin R14
AATGGTGAAGATGAGCGCACCCAACTTTGGGATAAACGCCAGCACAATCGCCGTTGCCGCCGCCACCCAATACGCCGCCGTGGAATAGACCTTGGTCGCCGCCATCACGCCAATGTTCTCAGCGTATGTGGTGGTGCCGGAACCACCGCCGATACCGGCCAACGTGGTGGCGATGCCGTCGGAAAGCAGCGCGTCACCGGCGAGATCGTCCAGGTCAGTGTGCGTCATCGCGCTCACCGCCTTGACGTGGCCGACGTTCTCCGCAATGAGCACAATGATCACCGGCAATGTGACCAAAATCGGCGCGAGCTGGAACTGGGGCGTGTGGAACTGTGGGAACCCGATCCACGGGGCCGCCGCAATCGCCTCCGCCGCCCCCTCCGACAAGTTGCCGGTGATAGCGGCAAACACCCAGCCGACAACCACGCCGAGCAGAATCCCCAGCCGCGCCACCATACCGCGTCCGGCCACCGTGAACAGGAGAATCGCAAACAACGTGACCGTGGCCACCAGCGGGGAGGAGGCGTAGTTCGTCGCCGCCGTCGGCGCCAAATTCAGCCCGATGAGCGCCACAATCGCACCGGTTACCGCCGGCGGCATCACCGCATCCAGCACCTTTTTTCCGGCGGCTTTCACAATCAGGCCGACGACAATGAGCAGGATACCGGTGACCACCACCCCGCCGAGGCGCACGGAGAAACTCTCTGACGCCGTCGCTGTCAGTGGCGCAATGAACGCAAAGGAGCTGCCCAGGTAGGAGGGCAATCGGTTGCGGGTGATGAGCAGGAAGATCATCGTGCCCAGCCCGGAAAACAGCAGCGTTGTGTTCACCGGGAATCCGGTCAGCGTGGGCACCAGGAGCGTCGCCCCGAACATCGCAATGACGTGCTGCATTCCGATGCCGATGGTGCGTGACCAGCTGAGCCGCTCATGTGGGGCAACCACGCCACCGGGTTCGATGTGTTTGCCGTCGCCGTGGACTGTCCAACCGAGCGCCATCTGCGCCTCCTCTGCGGTGAAAAAGTGTTAGTACTGCACTCATGGTACTCAAATTCGCCCCTAATGGAGGGGACTCCGCCCGGCATATTTAACCCCACCGGGGTATATCAGCGTAGAATTGCCACATCAATCAATAAGGCACGATTTATTAGCTCGGGTAACCCGGGGTGGTTAGGTTGGAGGTTTGCTCATGGCGCAGCTGAACACGGCGCTATTTGACGGCCTCAAAACCGCCAGTGACCAGTTCATCGCCGCCTACACCTTGGGGTATGCAGTGGAGACCAATCCCGTCTCCAAGCAGTGGTATCACGCCCAGATTCATCTGGCGCAAGACCTCACCATCGCCACACACCCCGAGGATGAAGCCCTCCTCCGCAACGCCACCGCCACCCTGGTTGAGCACGTCGGTGGATTCGCCGGAGTCGATGCCGCCTTCAAGCGCATCATCCCCACAAAACAGCAGCTTATCGACGCTCTCACCACCACGTGGATCCGCCCGCAACACACCTCCGAGGGCCCCACATTCACCTATCTGGTGGGCCAACCCGGTTCCGGAAAATCCCTGCTCATCCACCTGTTGCGCCATGAGCACACGGGAATTCACATCGACGGGGAACTCCTGCGACAACTGCTCCCCCAGCTGCCGTCTGATCGGGCATACCAGCTGGGAGAACAGCTCATCAAAACGATGCTCACCACCTGTTTTGATACCAAGGCCAGCGCCTATATGGAAAACACCACCGTCGACTCGATGATCGTGCGCACCAACATTGCTGAGGCCCAACGCCGTGGCTACCGCGTCTATGGCGAGGTCATGGCCGTTCCAGCTGCCGTATCCCAGTTGACCATTCTGGCCCGGCACCTCGCCGCCCGCGATGCCGGACTGTGCGATACCAACATGACCTCCCTGGCCGACCACACCCGCTGGTTTGATGCTGAAGTCAACCAGGTGCGCGCGTTTAGACGTTTATTTAACCAGGTCAGAGTGTGGGACTCCACATTCACAGAACGGTGGAACGGCACTGACCCGAAGCAGGCTGTGGCAATGCTCACCCAGATCCGCAACGAGCCCCCAGCCCCCCACTTCCACGAACAATACGAGAAGCTCAAGCCCCGCTTCTCGGAGATCGAAGGGGCCGATGAGCTGATCGCGGCGGTGACCGCGGCGTTTGAGGACCGCGTCTCCGCAACCGTGTAAAGCGGCAGGTTACACAGCTGCGGTCTCCGGGGTATCCGAATCCTCCGCGATGAGGGCGCGGACGTCGTCAAGCTCGAGCTTCGCCGCCACCAGGCACAACCCGCCGAGGACCGCGCCGATGAGGGTGTTCGGGCGCGTGCAGCCCTTTCCGCGCAGCCAGCCGGCCACCTTGTGATTCCACAGCCACTTATCCAGCGCGATATATCCGGCCAGGCCAGCCAGTGTCAACGCGGTCAACCCCTTCTCCTGACTGGTGAGGGGAATGGCGTTCTCCGGCTTCAAATCCTCCGGCACATCCGTCTCCTGGGTCACCACCACGCCAGCCATGCACGTGGTCATGATCGCCGCGCACACCGGGATGCGGACCGCACGATTCTCGATATAGTCCGGCAGGCCATAATAGCTGCCCACGGCGATGCCGATGAGGACTGGATCCAGCCACTGCTGGAGAATCGGATTGGTGACGGGGATCGGGCCTTCGAGGGGATTGTGGAACTGTGGCATGGGCTTAAGTATAGGGCCAGCCCGCCGATGAGGGCGCTACAATGGCGGGCGTGAAGCTGTTTAAAAAGAAGCCCGCGCCCGAGTATGAGCACGCCAGCACACTGCCCGTCAGCGAGGCAGTGCTCAGAATGCTCGCCCAGGAAATGCCGTTTCACCCCGCCGACGAGCGACGGTTCATCATGCAGGCACTGGAGAACTGGGATGGGCCAGTCATAGCGACGCAGGCGGAGAAGCCGGCAGAGAATCGCGAGCTGATCGACCTAGACTGACTTGAAAATCAACCAGCGCTGGGCAAAGAAATTGATGACAGCCGCCGTGCCCTGGGCAATGACAAACGCACCGATGCCGACCAGGAACTGGTTCCAGCCCAAGACATCAAACCCCAGGATGAAACAGTACTTATACAGGGCAATGTTGACCACGTAACTGAGCAGGTAGAGCACCCACACCTGGACAAAACGCGTGGTGGAGGCCTCCGCATTGAACGTCCAGCGACGGTTCATCATATAGGCGACCAGGGTACCGACGATGAAGCCAAACGTGCGCGCCCAGCCCTCGGTAAACCCAGCCCAGAACTGGAGCAGGAACGTAATCCCGATATCCGGGATCGCCGAGACCAGGCCCACCACAATGAAGCGGTAGCCCTGGGTGCCCAGGGAGGTGTGCTCCTGGGGTTGCAGGTCACGGTTTTCGGTCACGGGTGCAGATTGTAGCCCTAGTTCGCCGTTTTCTTGGTATCCATTTTTTTGCAGTATGCTCCCCGAGCGTGCTACCCCAGAATGCGACCTGGGGTTTTAGAAAAAGTAGCACGCTCGGGGAGCATAACTCCTTAGCTGTCCGGGTCGAGGCCGGTCAGGTCCGGGCCGATCGTCAGGCGGTCGGCGACGGGGGCCGCGCTCGCGGGGTCACCGCTCGCGGTGGGGACAGTGCCGGTCGGGATATCCACAACCACCGTATCGCCATCGCGAATCTCCCCGGCCAACAGCTGCTTCGCCAACTGATCGCCGATCGCCTGCTCGATGAGTCGGCGCAGCGGGCGAGCCCCATAGGCCGGATCGTACCCACGATCTGCCAACCACGCCTTCGCGTTGTCGGTCACCGTCAGGCCCAGGCGGCGACCAGCCAACCGCTCAGCCAACTCGCCCACCTGGATCTCCACAATGCCCGCCAGCAGCTCGGCATTGAGCGGATCAAAGATGACAATGTCATCGAGACGGTTGACAAACTCCGGCTTAAAGGCGTGCTTCACCGCCTCCATAATCTGATCCGGTTCACCACCGGCCCCCAGATTCGAGGTCAAGATGATGACAGTGTTGCGGAAATCCACCGTCCGGCCCTGACCATCGGTGAGGCGACCGTCGTCAAGCACCTGCAACAGAATGTCAAACACATCCGGATGCGCCTTCTCCACCTCATCGAAGAGGATCAGCGAATACGGGCGGCGGCGCACCGCCTCCGTCAGCTGACCGCCCTGGTCATAGCCCACATAGCCGGGGGGCGCGCCGACGAGACGGGCCACCGAATGCTTCTCCGAATACTCCGACATATCAATGCGCACCATCGCGCGCTCATCGTCAAACAGGAACTCTGCCAGGGACTTTGCCAGCTCCGTCTTGCCCACACCCGTCGGACCCAAGAACAGGAACGAGCCAATCGGGCGATTCGGATCCGCCACACCAGCCCGCGAACGGCGCACCGCATCGGAGACCGCGCGGACGGCAGCCGTCTGGCCCACCACCCGCTTGGCCAGGATATTCTCCATGGTCAGCAGCTTCTCAGTCTCCCCCTGCATCATCTTGCCGGCGGGAATACCCGTCCAACTGGAGACCACCTCCGCAATCGTCTCCGGGGTGACCTCCTCCGTCACCATCGTGTGGCCGGCGAGCTCCTGGGCGGCCTCCGCATCCTTGAGGGCGGCCTCCAACTCCGGGATCTGGCCGTAGCGGATCTCCGACACCTTGGCATAGTCGCCATCGCGCTCGGCCCGCTCACTCTCCGCCTTCGCCTGCTCCAGGGCCTCCTTGGCCTTCTGGATCTTCTCCACGCCACCCTTCTCATTCTGCCAGCGAGCCTGCAGCTCACCGAGGGTTTCGCGGGCGTCGGCAAGCTCCTCGCGCAGATGCTCCAAGCGCTCGCGGGAAGCCTCGTCGGTCTCCTTGGCCAGGGCAATCTCCTCGATCTCCAGGCGGCGGACCACGCGCTCGGCCTCATCGACCTCCTGCGGGGAGGAATCCAGCTCCATGGCCAGGCGGGACCCGGCCTCGTCGATAAGATCAATCGCCTTGTCCGGGAGGAACCGGTTCGTGATATAGCGGTTCGACAGCTCCGCGGCGGCGACCAGCGCCGAATCCTGGATGCGCACGCCATGATGGACCTCATAGCGCTCCTTCAGGCCACGCAGAATCCCGATCGTATCCTCCACGCTCGGCTCGGCCGCGAACACCTGCTGGAAGCGGCGCTCCAGGGCGGCATCCTTCTCAATGTACTTGCGGTACTCATCCAGCGTCGTGGCGCCGACCAGGCGCAGCTCACCGCGGGCAAGCAGCGGCTTGATCATGTTGCCGGCATCCATCGAGCCCTCGCCCGTCGCGCCCGCGCCGACGATCGTGTGCAGCTCATCGATAAACGTGATGATCTGGCCGTTTGCGTTCTTGATCTCATCCAGCACGGCCTTGAGGCGCTCCTCAAACTCGCCGCGGTACTTCGCACCGGCGAGCATCGAACCCAAATCCAGCGAAATCAGCGTCTTGTTCTGCAGGGACGTGGGCACGTCACCGGCGACAATGCGGCGGGCCAGGCCCTCCACAATCGCCGTCTTACCCACGCCCGGCTCACCGATGAGCACCGGATTGTTCTTCGTGCGGCGGCTGAGCACCTGGATGACGCGGCGGATCTCCTTATCGCGGCCGATGACCGGGTCAATCTTGCCCTCCCGGGCGCGGGCCGTAAGGTCTGTGGAGTACTTCTCCAGGGCCTGGAACTGGGACTCCGGATCCTGGGTGGTCACCGTATGACCGCCGCGGACCTGGGTAAACGCCTCCTTAATGGCGGCCTCTGTGGCACCGGCTTTCTTCAGCAGCTTGGCGGCATCATCCTCCCCGTGGGCGATCGCGGCCAGGAGAATCTCTGTGGACACGTACTGATCCCCCAGGGACTCCGCCAGCTCCTGGGCGGTGGTGAGGACGTTGAGCCCGGCGCGGTTGAAGTTCGGGTTGTTGAGGCTGGAACCCTGGGCCGTGGGGTAGGAGGCGACCAGGTCCTGGGCCTTTTTCTTGATCTGGGTGGGGTCGGTGCCGGTGGCCTGGAGGACCGGGGCGGCAATGCCCTCGGGCTGATCGAGGATGGCGACGAGGAGGTGGGCCGGACGGACATCCGGGTTGCCTCGTTTGGCGGCATCCTGGACGGCGGTCTGGAGGGCCTCGCTGGTCTTGGTGGTGGGGTTGAACGTCATGATTGTGCTCCTTTGGGCTGGTTTGTTGGTTATGCGGGTGCTGAGGCACCCGGTGCTACTGTCTACAACGCATCAGAAGTTGAGTATGTTCCACTCAACTTAAAATATTTTGGGAAATTTTGCAAGAGCGTTCTTGAGTCTTATTCGCTCAAGTTTATGCAAGCACTGTGCTAGCAATGTGCGACTACACGTGGTAGGCTCACCTCATGGCTACGATTTACCTTCGGAACATCCCTGACGACAATGTCGCAACGCTAAAGGAAGCAGCGAGAGCAGAGAACCTCTCGCTCAACTCCTACGTTGCCACGATGATCGACACTCGAGCAAAACATGTGCGCAATATGGAGCAGCTGCGAAAGCGGATTTATAATTTCCCCGGACGAGGGGTAAAAACCAAGGAAATTCTCGAAGCCCTGCACGAATCTCGTGCCGAAGCAGCTGGCGGCGCCGACTAATGCCAGTCATTGACACCTCTGCCATTATTGCCGCAATAGCCAACCCACAGCCCAATAGGGAACTCATTGGAATACTTCTCAAACCGTTTGCCGCACCAGCAGTCGTCGACTTCGAGTTCCTTAACACAATGAGGGCCCTTGTCCGCCGGAATGCAATCACGGACGTAAACGCCGAGGAAGCGGTCAGAACATTCTATGAGCTCCCTATTATCCGACATGAAGCCGATATTCTCGCCCCCGACATATGGAAGCTTCGCGAAAACATGACCGCATACGATGCCTCATACCTCGCGCTCTCACATCTTCTCAAGACAACGCTGATCACCTGTGACCAGAAGTTTGCTCGTACCCCGCTGCCAAGCGGCTACTCGGTGGACATTCTCACTCTCCCCAGTTCTCAGTAGACCTTCTTCAGACGGGGAGGCGAGTCAACCGCGAGGGGACTAGGGTGGTGGGGAGAGACGTCGAGAAGCGAGAAAGCACAAAGGAGCAGGCATGGACTGGCACGATGACCCGGACAACCCGAACGCGAAACGGACCGACTGGCCCGTCTACACCATGGACGAGGTGGCCCAACACAACACCGATGACGACATCTGGACCGTCGTCGACGGCGAAGTGTTCGACCTCACGCAGTGGCGCGACCGGCACGAAGGCGGCCCCTCCATGATTGAGGGCATGGCCGGCGTGGATGCCTCCGCGGAGTTCCACGGCATGCACGGCGATGCGGAAGCTGCGAATATCCTCATCCACCGGTTCAAGATCGGCGACCTCGCGCAGGGCTAAACCTGAGAATTTCTTAGATTGACGATTTTCCTGTAGGATAGTTGAGACACAGACAGCTACCACAAGGACCAGCGATGACAGAGCCACTACACATGAGGGTTATCCAAGGAGGCGACACCTCCTCACCAGCCGATTTTGCGCTGGAGACCACCCCCGAATCTGACAGCTTTGCCGAAGACTGGGTCGCCCGCTGGGAGAAGAAATGGGGCACGGCGAAGCGCTCCACGGAAACATCTGCTGCAGCATCCGAGCTATTCAACCAGCTCACCGCAGCAGACCAGGCGCTTACCGCAGCCAATCCGGCGAGCGCGCTGCCGGCGGCTGAACCGACTGGTGCACTGCCTGCCGCCGAGCCCGCCCAAGCACTTCCGGCACCTGACGTGGCGACGGCTCTTCCCGCCGCTGGTGAAGAAGATCCGGCCGACCAGCGGATTCTCTCTGTCGTCCCGGACCCGGAACCGACACTGACCTCGGTTGCTGAGCGCCTACGGGAAGCATCACCGCAGTTCCACGCGCACATCCGGCAACAGTTCTTTGATCGCTTCCCCGAAACGATGCTCATTTTCCCCCGGAACAAGGAGAATGTGCACCAGTTCTTGGGGCCCGCGCTGGCCTATGTCCTTGAGCGCACACCAATTTCCGGGACGATCCCGGCCGATCTGGAGACGATGATCCGCCAACTCGGGCTGGACCACCGCAAATACAACATCTCCCCGCACTTCTTCCCCCACTTCGCCGCCCTCCTCCGCGACAGCCTCATCACCGTCTGTGCTGACTTGCCGACGGCGGAACTCCAGGGTGCCGACCGGGCAATTTCCCGGGTCGCGGAGATTCTGCGGGACACCGGAATGGATGCGGACTCCCGCCAGGTTCCGCGCAACTACACCGCCAAGGTGGTCGAGGTGGAACAGCGCGCCCGCCGGATCAGTGTGGTACGCCTGCGCGCCAACAAACCTATTCCCTTCAAACCCGGCCAATACTTCCCCGTTACCTCAGACATTATCCCTGGCCAGTGGCGGTTCTTGACGTCGGCACTGCCGCCGAATGCAAACGGGGAAATGGAATTCCACATCCGTATCTGGGACGGCGGATTGGGCACGCCGATGCTCGCGAAATCCCATGTTGGTGACACGTGGACGCTGGGCAACCCGTACGGGCGGCTGCGCATCGAACCCGGCCGCGACGTACTCATGGTGGCCAACTCCATCGGACTCGCCCCCATGCGCGCCCTACTGTTGGACCTGGTGGGTCAACCCAATCCACCGCGCGTCCACCTGTTCATCGGTGCCGAATACCCCGGTGAGCTGTATGATCTGACCACCCTGTGGGAGATCGCGCGCAACGCCCCGTGGTTGACTGTCACCCCCGTCGTTGAGCACTCCACCGACGAATGGTGGGTCAGCCCGACCGCCTACTCGCAGCCACCGTTTGGGCTGAGCCTGCCGGAAATCGGCACACTCAACCACGTTGTACCAGCGTATGGGGCATGGAATGACCGGCAGATCCTCATCGCCGGGCCACCTGCGTGGATTCCCTCCATGCGCGACTCCCTCATTGAGGGCGGCACCAACCGCGAGAACATCCTCTACAACGCGCTCTAAAGTTGCACAGTACCCGCTAGAACAGGCAGTTCACGGCGCATTGTGGCGACCTCATCTGAGTCAATATCGGCGTAAATGATCTCCGGATCCTCCCCTGCTTCTGTGATGATTGCGCCGTTGGGGTGAACCGCCACCGAATGCCCGGCCCCCGTCGGCCCCTTCCGCTCCGCCGCATCCGGAGGAAGTGCCTGGCCAGCCGCCAGAATAAAGCACGTAGAATCCAGTGCCCGAGCACTTGTCAGGGTGCGCCACATCCGCAGTTTCTCCGGGCCCTCGGCCCAACTCGTCGGCACGAGAATCACCTCTGCGCCTTTGGTGGCCAACTGTTTAAACTGCTCCGGGAAGCGGATGTCATAGCAGATGGCCAGGCCAAACGTGATGCCGCCCTGCTGGAAGGTGACCAGCTGGTTGCCGGGGGCCACCGTCTTGGATTCCTTGTAGCCGAACGCGTCGTAGAGGTGAATCTTGTCGTAGTGCGTGTTCTGTGGCCCTTTGTCTGGCCCTTTGTCTGGCCCTTTCTGTGTGCCGCGAACCAGGGCTGTGTTATAGAACCGCTGGTAGCCGTCCTTTTTGTCGGCAGGCCGGAACGTGCCCACGACAATGGTGACGTTGAGGTCCTGCGCCAGGTTCGTCACCGCCTCATCAAACGGGCCCCCGATCGGCTCGGCGGTCTCATCCATCCGGCCCGTCCCAAACGCGCGCTGCGTGGCCTCCGGAAACACGATGATCTCCGCGCCGTTCGCGGCGGCCTCGCGGGCATAATTCTTCACGATCTCGATGTTGTCCTGCGGATTCGCGGTGGACAGGATCTGGCAGAGCGCAATCTTCATGGGGCCAGTCTAGCCGGTTGCGGTACCCCAACCCGATTCATGCTCTGTTTGTGTGCTACC
>R14__coassemble_1850_pt1 | contig 9814 bp, 10 predicted proteins | sample R14__metabat2_low_PE_014 | metagenome-assembled genome bin R14
TATCGAGGCCTTCGCTCACCCTGGCCTCATGGAGCGCTCCCGGACGGCCGATCTCGCCCGCGCCGCCCACCCCACCCAGGACGGAAATCTCTCCCAGATGACCCTCGGTGAGCTGGTGGCGGCCGCATTTTCTGCCCACGACTATGACCTCACCACAGCCACGTGGGATGCCCACCGCCACCTCGGTGGGCCGTGGGTGGCCCAACTGACGTGGAAACAGGGGTATCAAGAGCACACTGCAGAATGGACTGTGCAGGGGAAGACACCAGCAGAAGCCACGGTTTCCCCGCGCAACGGCGAGGCCTCTGACCTCATCAATCCGGTCTTCCTCCAATCTGCCCGGGTGATTGCCCCCGAACTGGACGTACCACCGGAGGAGGAATCTGCGGCTGAGCCCCCGGTTCAGGAGGACCGCCCGACTGGTGAGCCAACGCGCCACCGTCGTCGCCGTCGCAAGGCGGTGACCCCACACTGGGAGGATGTCCTGCTCGGAGTCCGCACTGCCAAGCCCGATAGCCAACAGCAGTGACACCGAACATGGACTCCTCTGCCTTCGCCTCTCCCAGCCAGCCCCTGCCGGCGGTAGTCACCATCTGGTTTGTCTCCACCTCCACCCCGCAGGCGACAATTGCCGCCAATCCCGCCCCCGACCCGGGATTTGGCCGCAAACTGCTCAGTCACTTGTTTCCGGCCACTCCTGTCAGCACGATCGGCACCTTCCCGCTCGGCCGCTCCGCCCAGCCAGGAACCGGCGAGTACTACGTCGGGGGCTTTCCTGGCCTCACGGTCATTTCCACACTCCTTGACGATGCTCGCTTTCTCTCACAGCTCCCCGTCCACCTGCTTGGCGCAGTCGGTGCCCCAGAGGTCTACGTGTTCTCTCACGGCACCACCTCCTCATTGGGTGGGATCGCCCACGTGACGGCCGGTTCTTTCCAGCGGGTGTTTTCTGCCACAGCGGACTATGTGTTTGAGAACTCGGGGTTGCCGGAGAGCTTTGAGTTGGACTTCTGGGCCCGCGATGCGGCCGGGATTAACCTGCCGTTTGCACCCACAGAGTTGATTCCTGCCGCTCAGGCGGAATGGCTTGGCACAGCTGCTCCGGACGTTCGCGTCATTGGCTTTGCGACGGATGGCCGCCCCGAACCTCGGCTCACATTGTCCCCACCGCGCCGAAGTGTGCAGGAGGTGATTACCCAGTCCTCAGTGAAGCTGGGAATCTCAGAAACCAATGCTCCCTATGATGACTACGCCGACCGCACCAGGCTCGACCTCGCCGATGAGCCACCGGGGGTGGAGTTGGTGGAGTGGGGGCGGGCGGCAAAAGAGGCGATGAGCCGGCGGCTCCACGAGTTTGTCGGGGATGCTGCCGAGGTTACCGCCAAGTTGAAGGAGAAACTCCGCCACCTGGATAAGCCCGGCTCAACGGAGACTTCCTAGCGCATGATCTCATACATCCCGATGGCTGCAGCGGTGGCGACGTTGAGGGAGTCCGTACCCGGCTGCATCGGGATTTTTGCGCGCACATCTGCTGCCCGCATCGCGTGAATGGTCAGTCCCGGCCCCTCCGCCCCCACCAGCAGTGCCGTCTTACCGGTTGGGTCGATCGCCTCGCGGAGGGTGACGGCATCTTCCGCTGGTGTCATCGCCACCACCTGAAAGCCTGCAGACTGCACCTGCGCCAAACTGCGCTGCCAGGTGGTCGGGGTACCCGGCAGGAAGGCGAACGGCACCCGCAGAACGTGCCCCATACTCACCCGCACAACCCGCCGGTAAAGCGGATCAGCGGTGGCCGCCCCGAAGAGGACACCGTCAACGCCAAGACCTGCAACATTGCGGAAGATTGCCCCGATGTTTTCGTGGTCGTTGACCCCCTCGAGGATGACCAGGTTGTGCGCCTGAGCAATCACCGACTCAACAGAGTATGCCGGTGCCCGGTCAGCCGCGGCGACAATCCCGCGGTGGAGATCAAATCCGGCGACGGTGGCCAGCGTCTCCCGCGTCACCTCGTAGACGGGAATGCCAGCGAGAGCATCCGGGTCCTGTGCAGCAAGCTCCCCCAGAAGCGTGGAGAGCTTCGGTTCAAAACCGATGATCGAGCGCACCGGAAACCTGGAGGCCACCAACCGGGAGATGACCAGGTTGCCTTCCGCAATCACCAGTCCCTTGCCACCGGGGAGATCGGGGCGGGAGTCAGAGTGGTTGAGGTCGCGGTAGTCATCCAGGCGCGGGTCCGCCGGATCTGACACAAAAACACGGTCCACTGTGGTACCCCAGTTGCTCCAGCTAGCCCAGCGCCGCCATGATCGGGTTCATGGAGAAGTAGATGGCAAACAGCACGGAGACCACCCAGATGAGCCAGTGGGTGTCCTTCGCCTTGCCGGTGATCAGCCGCAGCACCCCGTAGGCGACGAATCCAACACCGATGCCGTTGGTGATGGAGTAGGTAAACGGCATGATGATCATCATCAGGAAGGCTGGCAGAGCCACCGTGAAGTCCGTGAAGTCAACGTCTTTGACCTGCCCCATCATCAGGCATCCGACGATCACCAGGACTGGTGCTGCAGCTTCAATCGGCACCACCTCATACAGTGGCGTAAAGAACATCGCGGCGATGAACAACAGCCCGGTGACCACGTTTGCCAGTCCGGTGCGTGCACCATCGGCGATACCGGCCGAGGAGTCCACGTACACCGTGTTGGAGGAGGCGGAGACGGCACCGCCGACGATGGCTCCGGCACCCTCAACCACCAGGGCTTGACGCATGTTCGGGAGGATGCCGTCCGCGTCGACAAGCCCAGCCTGCTTGCCCAGGGCGGTCATCGTCCCCATCGCGTCAAAGAAGTTGGCCAACACCAGGGAGAAGACAAGCAGTGTGGTGGTCAGCACACCGATGCGGGTGAACGCACCGATGATATCGACCTGGCCCACCAGCGAGAGGTCGGGGATGCCACCGAGAGAGTCCGGCAGCACGGGCAGTGCCATCGACCAGCCGGTGGGGTTGGGCTCGCCATCGACAAAGGACGGCCCAGAGGGGTGGATGGCCTCGAGGATCATCGCAATCACCGTCGTGATGATGATGCCGAGGAACAGTCCGCCGGGAACTTTCTTCGCCACCATGAGACCACAGATGATCAGGCCAATGACGAAGACGAGCGTGGGCAGGGAGGCAATCGAACCGCCGATGCCCAACTGGACGGGGACGGTGGTGTTGGCAGCGTCGGGGATGCGGCGGACGAAGCCGGCATCGACCAGTCCGATCATCGTAATGAACAGGCCAATGCCCACGCTCATGGCTGCCTTCAACGAGTTGGGGATGGCCAGGAACACTGCGGTGCGCAGCCCTGACAGCCCGAGCAGGACGATGAGGATACCATCGATGACCACCAACCCCATCGCCTCTTGCCAGGTGAGCCCCTCACTGGCGACGAAGGTCACCGCCACCATCGTGTTGATGCCCAAGCCGGTGGCGATACCGAACGGGTAGCGGGCGATGATGCCGAAGGCGATTGTCATCACCCCGGCAGCCAGCGCGGTGGCCGCCGCAACCCGGGGAATACCCAGAGAGTTGCCGGTGAAATCCTCGGTGACCCCGAGGATGAGGGGGTTGAGGATAACAATGTAGGCCATTGCGAAGAACGTCACGATCCCGGCGCGGATTTCCGTGGCCATTGTGGAGCCGCGCTCTGTGATGTGGAAGTACTGATCAATCCGAGAGACCATGGTCTTACTGTAACAGGTAGGTCCGGTTAGCTGAGAGTGGTTGCCGGAGGAGTATCTGAATGTGCCCCACACCCGTAGGTGGTGGCGACCACTCGCCCGTCGGCGGAGAACTCGTTGACGCACACGCCAAACCCACCAAGGGCGGCAATCGGAACAAAGAATGCGCAGGTCTCACAGTGCAGTTTCGCCTGCTTTGCCGATGCTGAGCGGGGCCCAAACTCGCCGGCTGTCCAGCGCGAGAGCGCCGCATCCAACCCGGCGTGGGTGAGGTGGGTGGTGGAGGAATGACCGGAGAACTCCAGGCCCCCGTTGTCGGTGAGCCGTTGGTCGTCTTTCTGTGGGGGCAGCTGCAGGCCCGGTTTGAGATCGCCGGGGCGGATGCGGTCGGCGTAGGGCACCCATTCGGGGGCTTGCAGTGCACCTCGGCCGGGCAGCAGGAGCACCTCACTGACGGTGATGTGGTCGGAATCTGCAACAGCGGCCAAAACGACGTTCCATTCCCAGCCGCCGTAGCCGTCAACATCGGCAACAAAGCGGTGAATCGCCGTGGTTGCCCCGATCCGTTGGGTACCCAGGTGTGGGCCAACCTCCCCCTCTTCCATCTCCATCGCTGCGGTGCGTGCAATGGCTTTCGCCTGTTTGCTCAGCAGCAGCGAATCGTGGCTGTTTGATCTATTCTTGTTCACCCGTCCAGTGTAGTCCTGCACCTCTCCCACCCCATCCACCGACTGGCCCCCACGTGGCAGGCGGGTAGGGCACAATGGAGCTATGTCCCCGACACTTCCGAATCCCCTCACCGGTCTTACCCCGGAGAAAATACTCACGTGGGTAGTCGGCCTTGCCGCCCTCATTGCTGTCATCGGGCTGGTGGCCGGATGCAGCGCAACGCCCCCGCCGACACAGGCCCCCACCGGCGATCTGACGGTTCGGGTCATCCGCGAGCTCCCCTACGCCCCGCAGACCTTCACCGAGGGGCTGGAAGTCGATGGGGATAATCTGCTTGTCTCTGCGGGTATGACCGGGCGCAGTTCGCTGTCCCGGCGCGATATCGAAACCGGCGAGGTGGTTGAGGAGGTGATACTGGATCCACAGTATTTTGCCGAGGGCACCACCCGTGTCGGTGAGGTTATCTGGCAGATGACGTACAAGGCCGAGACGGCGTTTCAATATGATGCTGAAACACTCGAGCAGATCGGTGAAGCTCACTATTCAGGGGAGGGGTGGGGGTTGTGTTCGTGGGATGATGATCCGGCCACCGGTACCTTATATATGTCCGATGGCACCGCTCAGCTGCGTCGCCTCGCCGCTGCGGACTTCACTGAGCAGGGGCGGATCACTGTCACGGAGAACGGGCAGCCGGTCACCCGGATCAACGAGCTGTCGTGTGCCCCCGATGGTTACCTGTATGCGAACGTGTTTATGACCGATGACATCCTCCAGATCAACCCCGAGACCGGGGAGGTGACTGGCCGCATTGACGCCTCAGCCCTGCGTCCGGAGGAAGCGAAGCGGGATATCAACGCAGTCCTCAACGGAATCGCCCATGTGCCGGGCACTGACCACTTCTATCTGTCGGGCAAGGACTGGACGGTTATGTATGAGGTGCAGTTTGTTAGGTAAGCTTGAGTCCATGACTGAACCTGCCGCAGCTGATGCCAAGAAGACGTTTACCACCGGCTGGATTGTTGCCTTTCTCGTGGTTGCAGTGATTGTGGTTGCTGCTGCTGCGGTGGGTGTCCAGCGGTTTATGAATAACCGCGATGTGGCCGATCCGGCTGAGGTTGTGCTGACGGTGACGGCTGGTGACAGTTCACTAGAGATCACCCCTTACACGGTGTGTGCCCTCGATGCCCCGTGTGAAGCCCCCGATGAAACTCCGGTGACGATGGATTTTTCGGCGGCAGGTGAGGATGGTGCGGTGCGGGTGAGCTTGCCCAAGCAGGTCTATGACCACTCGTTTACGTTGTTGTCCATCTATGACGATGTGGCGGCGAACTCGGAGCAGACGTTTACCTCCCACGAGGCGACAGCGGTGGATGTGCCGTTGACGAAGGATCCCACCGATAATCCAGAGGGAGCAGGTGCTCGGCCGCGGTTGCAGCTGATTGAGGTGACCTCGCTGCAGATTGCCACGGCTGCTGACGGTGAAGAAAACCCCGTCTCAGTGACCTGGTCGGTCGCTGACACGGGGGCATAAGAAGCGGGCTTATTATTTATCTAGCTCACGGGCGACGGCGCGGAGAATCTCTGCGACCTTTCGCCCGTTTTTGCGTTCGGGCCACCGTCCGCGTGCGAGCTCTGGTTGGATGACTGTCTCCAGCACCGTCATCACATCGGAGATCATGGAGTTGAGTTGCTCCTGGTCGTACTTGTGTTGCGGTTTTTCTTGGCGACGTCCCCCGTCGAGCACGCTGACGCGGAGGGCCTGGGGCCCGCGGCGGCCGTCGGCGAAGTCAAATTCGATGCGCTGACCGGAGTGGAGTTCTTCCACTCCCTTGGGCAACACCTGTTTGGTGATGCGGACATCGGCTTCGCCGGGGTTCGACGCAAAGCCAAAACCGCGCTCAGGGTCGTACCATTTCACTTTCCCAATGGGCATGTGCGTGTCCTTTCGTCTTAGCCGTGATTGTCTACTGTACACGGCTGAAGCAGTCGCGAAAAACCATTACTGTGACTGAATTCACAATTTGTTACCGTAACTATCCTCACCAGCGCCATCAAAGACACAGTCCGTAACCAAATCGTTATAAAACGTGTCGGAATTGTGGCTGATTCGTTACAAACGGCTACAGTGGCTCTCAATCGGCCAATAACCGAACGCTTGAAAGGATTTTATCGATGGCACGACATGCTGCGCCCAAGAAAAACACCTTCGCAAAGATTGCTACCTCCACCGCAGTCGTTGCGGCCTCCACCACCGTGGTGATCCCGAACGCCTCTGCGGCTACCGACGCTGAGTGGGACCTCCTCGCCCAGTGCGAGTCCGGTGGAAACTGGGCAATTAATACCGGCAACGGCTACTACGGCGGCATCCAGTTTGCTGCGGGCACCTGGAACGCCTACGGCGGACAGAAGTACGCCCCCACCGCCAACCTGGCCACCCGCGAACAGCAGATCATGGTGGCTGAGCACGTCCTCGCCGCCCAGGGTTGGGGTGCCTGGCCGGCCTGCTCCGCCCGCTACGGTCTCGGTTCCCCGGCATCCTTCCACCGGGAGGAAGCCCCCGCCCCGGCTCCGGTCGTGGAGGCTGAGGTTGCCGATACCGCTGCTGCCGATGAAAAGCTCCCCGTCGATGTGCTCTTCGATGAGCTCACCGCAGGCCTGAACTACTGGGGCCTGGACATGCCGCAGGAAGTCATTGACTCCTACAACTACTACCGTGGCGATATCCAGAGCTTCTACGCTGCCAACGCGACGGTGATCAATCAGGTGCTCGGCCCCCACGCCATCGCCGAGTAACTGATACTCAAACCACAAATAGCCCTGTGACCTTCTCGGTCACAGGGCTTTCGCTATCTCGCGCACGAAGCGCGAGAGCGGAGGACGGCTTACTTGTTGATCCGCGTGTACGGATGCACGTAGCCCGTCTCCTCATAGGACGGCAAGTTGTGCGGATCTACAAACACATCACCGAACGGGCTGTTGGCACCGGGGGTGTGGGAGATCAACTCAGTGACGGCATGCTGCGCATCACCATAGGTGTGCCAGCCCGGATCGACATAGCCCTTCCGGGAGGTGGTCTTAGATACCTGCTTCTTCGTGTTAGCCATAGTCCCTATTGTGGCAAAGACCCCGCGAAAATACCACGCGACCCAACCTGAAACTTGGGGCTAAACTTGTCTGAATTATGGCATTCCCCAGCTTCCCCCAGTGGCTTGCTGAGCGCAGCGACGCTCAGCTGGCTACCCTATTCGCGCTCCGCCCCGCCCTCACGCACCCGCTGCCGACAAGTTTCCGCAGTTTGAGCGCCCGTTTGAAGTTGCGCGAGTCACTGGTGCCCGCCCTCACCCAATTCAGTGCCTCAACCCTGGCAATCGTCGAGGTAGCCGCTCGATTGACAGCAGAATTCAAACCTTGTAACACCCCCGAACTGGTGGAAGGTGTTAGCCAATTGGCCGCTGCTCATGGGGTGAGACCACCCACCGGTGAAGACATAGATTCAGGCATTGCAACCCTCGTCGAAGCAGCCGTCCTCTACGGCGACAAAACCACCGGCTACCTGCTTTTACCCGATGCCGCACGGATTATCCCCGGCGACTTCTTCTCCCGCGGTCCCCACCTCTCCCAGCTTCCCCTCACCGACCCACTGGCTGAGCCCATCAATGACACCCACCGCGCCATCGATTCCGCCACCCTCAGCCGCCACATCGCGGCCACAGCAGACAACGGTTTCACCGTCTCCCGGCTCACCAGCACACTCCTGGCGCTCATTGGCACCACCCCGCTGCCCATGTTGAAGAAGGGTGGACTGCCCCAACGCCACGCCACTCAGCTCGCCCACGAACTCGGCTGCGACCACACCACCCTCGCCCGACTCGTCTCCACAGCCACCGCCACCGGACTCATCTCCACCGGTATCCCTGTGCCTGTCCCCGATGACGACACCGGAGGAAACTACGTTGCACCGACTACCCTCGCCGATGACTTCGCTGACATGGACACAGCTGAGCAGTGGGTAAGCCTCGCCGAGAGCTGGCTTACCAGCACGGATGCCCCGTGGCGGAGCACCCACCTCCTCGAATCGGACTCCCACTCCCGCCGGTTGCCACAGCTGCGTCGGCTCCTCTTGGAAACCCTTGCCCCGGATGTGTTATTGACCGCCGAGAACGTGGAGTCCAGCCTGCTCTACCACCGTCCACTGCTCCTCTACCGCCTGGAAGCTGAGGCGATCCCAGAGCTGCTGGCAGAGGCAACATGGCTGGGACTGGCAGTGAATGTGGACGGCGGGTACGCCGCCACCCCACTGCTCACAGCACTGCTGAATGGCGACGATACACTCACTGAAGCCCGAGACCTCATCCCCGCCCCCACTGACCGGCTCATCGCCCAGACAGATCAGACCCTCCTCGCCCCTGGCCCTCTGGACTCGGACACCGCAGCGGTGGTGACTGCGATCGCAGATGTGGAATCACCCGGGCTGGCCTCCATGTATCGGATCACGGAGGCCTCCCTGCGCCGCGGGCTCGATGCCGGATACAGTGCTGACACGCTGCACAGTTTCTTAAACAGTCACATCGACGGCGAGGTGCCGGCCTCCCTGACCTATCTCATCGACGATGTCGCTCGTCGCCACGGCACCCTCCGCGTCGGCACTGCCACCAGCTACCTGCGCAGCGAGGATCCCGCCCTGCTGGCAGAAGCCGTCCGCACCGTTGACAGTCTTCACCTCATTGCCCCGACGGTGGCTGTCAGTTCCCTGCCCATCACCACCCTCCTCACCCAACTGCGCGCAGCTGGCCTCGCTCCGGTGGCCGAGGGCAGCGACGGGACGGTCCTCACCGTGTCCGCTCCGCGCTTCCACATCGGTGCGCGCAGGCTCACTTCCGCTCAGCGGGCCGCTCGCCCCCGCCCCCGCCCCCTGACCGAGAAAGAAGTAGACCACGCTATCGCCGTCCTCCGGGCCACCGCGCCAACAGCACAACCCGACGATGTTGTAGCACGTCTCCACGCTGCGGTCAGGGCCAAAACTGTGGTGGGCGTGCGCTACGTCGACACGCTCGGGCACACTGCCGAGCTCCGCCTCCAGCCACTGACCATTTCCGGTGGGGACCTCGATGGGCTTGACCCGGCCACCGGAACCGTTCGGCGCATCCGTCTGGCGGCGATTACCGCTATCGTAGGCGACTAAGGAGGTGCTCTCATGGCCGATAACCCGCTCATCGTTCAATCTGACAAGACGGTCCTGCTCGAGGTGGACCACCCGTTGGCGAACGCCGCCCGGGCAGCCCTGGCCCCCTTCGCTGAGCTGGAGCGCGCCCCCGAGCATGTCCACACCTACCGCATCACCCCGCTGGCCCTGTGGAATGCCCGAGCGGCCGGCAAGGATGCTGAGCAGCTTGTCGACGCGCTGGAAACCTACACCCGCTACCCC
>R14__coassemble_1858_pt1 | contig 9789 bp, 6 predicted proteins | sample R14__metabat2_low_PE_014 | metagenome-assembled genome bin R14
GGACTATCGTGGGGGGTTATGACCCATCGCGTGTTTGATCAATCCGACAAACTCAAGAACGTTCTCTACGAAATCCGCGGCCCCATCGCCGCCGAAGCAGAGCGCCTTGAGCTGGACGGACACCGCATCTTAAAGCTCAACACCGGCAACCCGGCCGAGTTCGGCTTCGATGCCCCCGACGTGATCATGCGCGACATCATCGCAGCCCTGCCCACCGCGCAGGGCTACTCCACATCCAAGGGAATCCTGCCTGCCCGGCGCGCCGTGGTCACCCGCTATGAGGACATCATCGGCTTCCCCAGCTGCGACGTCAACGATGTCTACCTGGGCAATGGTGTGAGTGAGCTGATCACGATGATCACCCAGGCGCTGCTCAACGATGGCGACGAGGTCCTCATCCCGATGCCGGACTATCCCCTGTGGACGGCGGCAACCTCCCTGGCCGGCGGCACGCCGGTCCACTACCTGTGTGATGAGGATGACGACTGGAACCCCTCCCTGGAGGATATCCGCGCGAAGGTGACCGATAAGACCAAGGCGATTGTCATCATCAACCCGAACAATCCGACCGGGGCGGTGTACTCCAAAGAGGTCCTCAAGGGGATTGTGGAGATCGCCCGTGAACATGAGCTGCTGATTTTGGCCGATGAGATCTACGATCGGATCCTCTACGACGATGCCCAGCACACCTCCATCGCCACGCTATGCCCGGACCTCTTGTGTATCACCCTCAACGGGCTGTCCAAGGCGTATCGGGTGGCCGGCTACCGGGTTGGCTGGATGGTGCTCACCGGACCGAAGCACAATGCCCGCGGCTTTATTGAGGGCCTTGATCTGTTGGCCTCCACCAGGTTGTGCTCCAACGTGCCGGGCCAGCACGCCATTCAGGTAGCGCTGGGCGGTAGGCAGTCCATCTACTCGCTCACCGGTGAGGGGGGCAGGCTGTTGGAGCAGCGCAATGTGGCTTGGCAGAAACTCAATGAGATTCCCGGGGTCAGCTGCGTGAAACCGATGGGTGCGCTGTATGCGTTCCCGAAGTTGGACCCGAACGTCTATGACATCCACGATGACGAAAAAATGATGTTTGACCTGCTGCGCCAGGAGAAGATTCTGCTTGTCCAGGGCACCGGGTTCAACTGGCCGACCCCGGATCACTTCCGCGTGGTCACCCTCCCCTACGCCAATGATTTGGCTAAGGCGATTGACCGGTTAGGGAATTTCTTGGCCTCGTACAAGCAGTAGGCTGCGGCCCCGCGTCGGGGTGACAGCATCGTCGACACAGAGCGGGTAGCCTGAGAGGAGGACAGCACTCACGACTAGGAAGGCTCCCCATGACAATGTTCGACGAGGCCAAGGCCTCACTCAAGGAAGTCCAGAAGGTCCTCGGCTTCTCCGATGAGGACTTTGCACTCCTGTCCACCCCCAGGCGCGAACTCACCGTCGCCGTGCCGGTGCGTCGCGACGACGGGTCAGTGGAAGTGCTCAAGGGCTACCGCATTCAGCATAATTTTTCCCGTGGCCCCGGCAAGGGTGGCGTGCGCTACGCACCCCAGGTGGATGTGGAGGAAGTGCGCGCCCTATCCATGCTGATGACGTGGAAGTGTGCCCTGTTCAACCTGCCATACGGGGGTGCCAAGGGCGGGATCGCCTTTGATCCGCGCGACTATTCCGATGCCGAGATTGAGCGCATCACCCGCCGCTACACCTCAGAGATCCTGCCGATCATCGGCCCGGAAACCGATATTCCCGCCCCCGATGTGGGCACTGACTCCCGGACGATGGCGTGGATGATGGATACGTATTCCCAGTCCATCGGCTACACCGTGCCCGGCGTGGTCACCGGCAAGCCGGTCTCTCTTGGTGGCTCGTTGGGCCGCGATGTGGCCACCTCCTACGGTGTGTATCTGGTGACAGTGAATGCACTGAAAACCAAGGGGATCGAACCCGAGCAGGCACGGGTTGTCGTCCAAGGCTTTGGCAAGGTTGGCCGCGATGCGGTGCGCTACTGTGCTGAGGCGGGCATGACTGTAGTGGCTGTCTCCGATATTTACGGGGCGATCTACAACGCTGACGGCATTGACTACGAGGCTCTAGCCGCCCATGTCGATGAAACGGGCACGGTTGTCGGTCTCAAGGGCAGCGAACCGTTGGATCCAAAGAAACTGTTTTCTCTGGACGTGGATGTGGTTATTCCGGCCGCCGTCGAAGGTGTCATTACCGGTGAGAACGCCGCCGACATCACCGCGCCGATTATCGTCGAAGGTGCCAATGGCCCGACCAGTGCGGATGCCGATGTGATCTTGGCTGATAAGGGCACAATGGTGGTGCCGGATGTGTTGGCCAACGGTGGTGGCGTATTGGTCAGCTACTACGAGTGGGTGCAATCGCGGGATAACTACTTCTGGGAGTTTGATCGCGTCCAGGAGGAGCAGGCCAAGGCCACCGCGAAGGTGTGGCAGGACGTAATCAGTTTCGCTGCTGAACACGAGGTCACGTTGCGTCAGGCGGCGGTGGGGATTGCTGTGGAGCGCGTCCTCGATGCCCACAATATGCGCGGACTGTATCCGGGCTAAACCCACACCGAAGGGGCACGCGGGGATACTCTCGCGCGTCCCTTAACCCTAAATCCGTGTAAAATCGCTCATTCCTTAACCTTAAATCCGTGTAAAATTATGGATTACTTAAGTCTAAATCCGTGAAAAAGGTGGTTTAAGGTGTTTGAACGCAAGGCGATGCAGAAGCTCCTCCATTGGAAGGAACATTCGCACGGGCGAACTAGTCTCCTCATCGAAGGAGCCCGGCGGGTGGGCAAGACCACCCTCGTCAACGAGTTTGCCCGGCGCGAATATGCGGAGAGCCTCCTCATCGACTTCTCTCAAGCCCCGCCAGCTGTCACTGATATCTTTGAGCATTACGGTTACGACACTTCGCAACTCCTCGATCTGCTGCAGGCCTTCTACAACGTCCGCCTGCCAGAGCGGGAAACCCTCATTATCTTTGATGAGGTACAGCGTTTCCCGCGCGCCCGGCAGGCTACCAAACACCTCGTGGAGGACGGGCGCTTTGACTACATCACCACCGGATCGCTCATCTCCATTCGCAAGAACGTCCAGGACATTCTCATCCCCTCGGAGGAGCAAAAACTCGAACTAGGCCCCTGTGACTTTGAAGAGTTTTGCTCCGCGCTCGGCGAGGACCTCCTCTACCAGACCCTTGTCGAGCTCTACGATCAGCACCGCACTATCCCCGACCTCCTCCACAGGCGTGGCAATGACCTGTGGCGGAGGTATTTGCTCATCGGCGGAATGCCTCAGGCCATCAACGAGTATGCAGAGAGTAATGACCTCGAGCAGGTTCACACCGTCAAGCAGCGGATCCTCGATCTCTACTACTCGGACATTGAGAAGTACACTGAATCAACTACCGAGGCCAGTCGCGTCCGTGCCATCTATCGCCACATCCCCGCCGAGCTGTCGAAGCATGAAAAGAAACTCGTGCTCAGTGAGATCGACACGGACGCACGGATGCGTGAGTACGATCCTGCTCTCTACTGGCTTACCGATGCACGTTTCCTCAATATGTGCCTCAACGTTACCGATCCCTCTGTCGGTCTCGGCCTCAACCTCGACCTCTCCAGCCGGAAATACTACAGTGCGGACACCGGCCTCCTGGTCAGCCAGGTATTAGAAATGGGTGACATGGATCCCGGTGAACTGTACCGTGAAGTCCTCTTCGGCGATGTCGCCATCAATGAGGGCATGCTCACCGAGAACGTCGTCGCCCAGCAGCTGCGCGCGAACGGCGATACGCTCGCCTTTTACTCCTCCTATGATGACATCTCCGCTAACCGGATGGAGATCGACTTTCTCCTCGTCCGCGGCTACTCCGACGCGGCCGGTAAATCCCGCATCTCCCCCGTGGAGGTCAAATCCGGACAGCGATTCCGCACCACCTCCCTCGACAAGTTCCGTAAGAAGTTCCACAGCCGTGTCGGCACCGAATATGTCGTCTCCACGAAGCCACTGCGTTTCGACGACGAGAACCACCGCGTCTACCTCCCGTTCTATCTCACCGGGCAACTGTAGATGGGAGGCACGATGCTCACCATCATCTCATTGGCTCGCCCGCCTCGATCAGCCAGTCAGCGACATTGATGATCTCGATGCCGTTGTCATTGGACGATCCCGGCTCCTCAGTGAGGATGATCTTGCGGTAGTTGTCTGTGATTGCTGCAAGCGGGGCGATCTCGCGGTTGTAGACGGCAGCGTCGCTAAGCAGCTGTGTGACCTGAACGTAGGTGGTTACCCCGTCACGAGTGGCGACAAAGTCCACCTCACTGCCGTGGGCAGCCCCCACGAACACGGCGTATCCACGCCGGATGAGCTCCATATACACCACCTGCTCCAGGCGATGGCCACGATCGACGCGCTTGGTGCCAATGAGGCTACGCCGCAGGCCGGGATCCACTGGATAGTACTTGACCGGATGGGCGAGGTACTTCCGCCCAACAACATCAAACCGGCTGCATTGATAGAACAGGAAGGCACTGGTCAGACTGTCCAGGTAGCCGACAACGGTGTCACTGGTGGTTTTCAGACCGGCCGAGGTGAGAGTGTCGGCAATCTTCTTCACCGACACGAGAGAGCCAGACGTGTCGACGAGAAACTCTGCCAACCCGCGCACCAGCGACGCGTTACCCCGTGGATTGCGGGCGAGGACATCCTTGACCAACACTGTGTTGACGATGCCATCGAGGTACGCCACGACAGTTTCTTCCTGCGCACCCTCCTCGGCCAGCATCGTTGCCACATACGGGAATCCGCCAACAATTTCGAGTTAACTTGAAACTATGGTCTAGTTTACCAATACTTTCGAGTTAACTTGAAATTATTTAGGCACCGAAGATGGCGCGCACAATGAACACCGTTACCGCACCAATGAGGGCAGCCACCGGAACGGTGATCCCCCACGCCAAGGCGATCGGCTTCATGAGCGACCAGTTCGCCGCCTTGTTCACCAGGCCCACACCCAACACAGCACCGATGAGAATGTGAGTGGAGGAGACCGGTAGACCCAACAGGGAGGCCGCCAACACCACCGTCGCCGCCGACAACTCCGCCGAGAAGCCGGAGGCCGGGTGGATTTCTGTCAGTCCAGAACCGACGGTGTGGATGACGTTGCGGCCAATGAACCACAAACCAGCCACCAGAGCAATACCCATCGTGATCATCACCGGCGAGGAGATCGCCGCCTTCGCGTTGATCGCATCGGTCTTGAGCACATCCAACACGGCTGCAAACGGGCCGACCGCGTTGGCGATGTCATTGGACCCATGGGAAAACGCAAACACTGAGGCGGTAAACACCTGCATCCAGCTGAACAGAATAAACGTGGACTTATCCAGGGTCCGGTTGCCCATCTGCCGGGAGAACACCGTCACCACCAACCAGGCGATCATCCCCACCATAACAATGACCACGATGTTGGCGTAGTGGCTCAACTCCAAGCCGAGGTTCTTTAGGCCCTTGTACAGCATCATTGCGGCGATCACCATCGCCCCACCGGCGGCGAACAGTGGCACCCACCGGTTGAGGGCGCGGTGCGCATTCACATCCTCGGCCTGCTGGTTGAGCCGGTACAGCTCCTTGTAGTAGGTGGACTCCAGGTCCTCCTCACTGAAGTGTGCTGTGGACATGGTCACCGCGTCGTGGGCCATCGCATTGGTGTAGGCCACCTGCTGGATTTCACTGAGGCGCTCAAAGGCGGCGCGGTGGCGCTTGTTGTGCTCAATGCGGCGCTCACGGATGCTGCGCAGTTTCTCATCGGCATCCTCGTTGTATCGGAGAATCTTCACCTTCACCATATAGAACAGTGCGTAGGCGACAATTCCACCGAGAGCAGGCGAGAGGAACCAGCTGATGACAATCGTGCCAATCCCACCCCACTGCACCATTGACCACGGATTGTCCACACTATTGGAGAGGAAACCCATGGTCACAGCCGCGCCGCAGATGCCGCCGACGATGGAGTGGGTCGTCGACACGGGCAGGCCAAACTTGGTGGCCACCAACAGCCACACGGCCGCCCCCACCAGTGCGGCAATCATGATGTAGGCGAACTCCATCGGGGACATACCCGTCCCGTCCAGATCCACGATGCCGCTGCGGACTGTCTCCGTCACCGACCCGCCGGCCAGTGTTGCCCCGCCGACTTCAAAGACTGCCGCTACCAGCAGCGCCTGCTTCATGGTCAACGTACCCGCGCCGACGGAGGTGCCAAAGGAGTTGGCCACGTCGTTGCCGCCGATGTTGAAGGCCATGAATGCACCAAAGATGATGGTGACGATGAGGATGGCGTAGTGGCGGGAGGCTCCAGTCTCCTCCACCGCCCAGAACGTGAAGAGGACGAGGGCGATGAAGAGGAGACCGCCGAAGAAGATGTGCCAGAGGAGGTCGGATGTTGCCTGCGGCTTAACCGGAGGTTTACCCAACGGTTGTGGAAGGGTGGGCGCGTTAGTCACGCCCCTTATTGTTACTCACCGTGACCTAAGGCAAAAGTGGCCCAGCCAGCAGTTCGCCATTTCTGCAGGTCGATTACTCCCCGGCCATCAAAAATTAACCTGTTGTTCACTTTGGCGGCAGCCCACGCCGGGTCGAGCTGTTTAAACTCATCCCACTCCGTGCCAATGACCACCGCCTCTGCCCCGGTGAGCGCCTGCTCCAGCGAGTCCGCATAGGTCAAGGTCGGCCACTGGTGCCGCGCATTGTCCATCGCCTGCGGGTCATACACACTCACTGTTGCCCCACGCAGAGACAACTGGCCTGCCACGTCGAGGGCGGGCGAATCGCGGATATCGTCGCTGTTTGGCTTAAACGCGCAGCCGAGCACTGTCACATTTTTACCCCGAACCTCCCCCAACGCGCTGGCGACCATGTCCACGAGGTGGGTGCGACGGCGGCGGTTGATCGAGTCCACCTCGCGCAGGAACGTCAATGCCTCACTCACCCCCAGCTCGCCGGCCCGGGCCATGAACGCGCGGATATCCTTGGGCAAACATCCCCCACCAAACCCCAGGCCAGCGCCTAAGAACTTGGGTCCGATCCGCTCATCCAGCCCGATGGCCTCGGCCAGCTTGGCGATGTCCGCCCCCGCCGCCTCACACACCTCACTGACGGCATTGATGAAGGAGATCTTTGTGGCCAAGAATGCGTTGGCGGAGACTTTCACCAGCTCTGCGGTGGGGAGGTTCATCGTCAAGAGCGGTGTGCCTTCCGCCAACGGCTGGGCGTACACCTCGCGCAGAACATTCACTGCACTGACGGGAACATCCCGGCTCCCGCCAGGACCAGCATCCCCGGCGCGGGTGCCAACAACAATTCGATCCGGGTGGAGGGTATCGGCGATGGCGTGGCCCTCGCGCAGGAATTCCGGGTTCCACACGATCTCCACCTCAGTGCTCAAACCACTGTTTCCGGCCTGATGGTCAGCGACAATACGATCGGCCCGCTCCTGCAGGCGCTGTGCTGTGCCGACGGGCACCGTCGACTTACCAGCAATGATGTGGCGACCCACAAGCAGGGGCACCAGCTCATCGATCGCCTGGTCAACATAGCTCACGTCTGCGGCATAGGAGTCCGTACTCTGCGGGGTGCCCACTCCGAGAAAGTGCACACCGGCCGGTTGCTCACCGTTCGCTACTGCGGCATTGACAACATCTGCGGCCTCGCGCGGGGACGCAGAAAAGCGAAGCTTGCCTGCAGCAATTGTCTGCTCTAACAGCTCACGCAGACCTGGCTCAAAGAACGGCGGATCAGCTGCGTTGAGGGCCGCCACCTTTGCCGCATCCACGTCCACCCCGATAACCTCGTGGCCGAGTTCCGCCATCGCCGCCGCATGGGTGGCCCCCAGGTAGCCGCAGCCTATCACCGACATTTTCACGCCACCTACCCTAGTCGCAGGGGCGACAATCCGCGCGGTGAGGCATCCGCACATCACCTACAAGCGAATTGCAAAAGCGGGAATAAAACCGTTGCAAAACCGGAAATAAAATCGTTGCAAAATCGGGTATAAAATCGTTGCAAAATCGGGTATAGTTGTTGTATGCAGTACTTATCCAGAGCAGCCGATCGGCAGTTACAGGACACACTGGGTGCCATGGGCGGTGTCCTCATTGAGGGACCGCGCGCCTGTGGGAAAACCTCCACAGCCCTCCAACTGGCAGGCAGCTCTGTACGCTTGGATCAATCCCCCGAACTTATCACCCTGGCTGACCTCGACCCCTCTGCTGTTTTCGCTGGCGACACTCCTCGCCTCATCGACGAATGGCAACTCGCACCGAGCCTGTGGAACAGCATCCGGCATGAGATCGACTCCCGCCAACAGGTAGGCCAATTCATCCTCTCCGGGTCTGCGAGCCCGCACTACGATGTCACACGCCACTCCGGGGCCGGGCGCATCGGTCGCTTGCGCATGCACACCATGTCTCTGGCTGAAAGCGGTGCCTCTAGCGCAGAAATCCCCCTGAACAGCATCAACTCATCTACCACCGTATCTGCACACAGCCCTCTCACCTACAGGGACTTAGCTGAACAAGCCGTGCGCGGTGGTTGGCCCGGCTATCTCGGCTTAACCACACACCAGGCGATGATCGCCAACCGCTCCTACCTGGATAACCTATGCAACATCGACATTCCACAGGCAACCGGTATCCGGCACACCCCCCGCCAGGTTCGTCGCCTCCTTACCTCGCTCGCCCGGAACATCTCCCAGGAAGTCACACTCAAAACACTGGCACACGATACGGACACAGATGAAAAGACCGTATCCACATACCTCGATGCCCTCTCCACCGTCTTTGCCTACGACCCACTCCCCGCCTGGAGCGTTTCCCTGCGCTCCAAGTCACGCCTGCGCACTTCCCCCAAGGTTCATCTCTGCGATCCATCCATTGGACTCGCCGCCCTCGGTATCAGTGCCGAGCGACTGGCGGCACAACCCGACTACTTTGGCCAAGTATATGAAAGCATGGTCATCCGCGATCTGCGTGCCTTGGCCAGTGCAGACGGTGGCACCGTCTACCACTACCGCGACAACACTGGCCTTGAAGTCGATGCCATCATCGAATACTGGGACGGCTCGTGGGCAGGCATTGAGGTGAAACTGGGCAGCACAGAGATCCCCAAGGGTGAGGCAAACTTACTCAAACTACGCGATGAACGCATCAACCTCGATACAGTCGGCCCGCCACGATACTTAGCAGTCATCACCGGCACAGAGTACGCGCTCACTCTCCCCAGTGGGGTCCATGTGATTCCCCTAGGTACTATCGGCATCTGACCATCCGATATCGCCTGGGTCACCCCCGCCGAGATGACCGGGCTGGAGTGGGCACCGGCGGACCGAGAGGCGGTGGGGATACTCGCGGAGTCTACGCTGCCAGTGTTAGCGGAAGTTGCATAACCGGCAGTGCCTCCGCCTGAGATTCCTTCTTCAATGCCCGCTGAATAGCCAGCCCCAAGGCCCTGGCCACAGGCGGTGGGAAGGCGTTCCCCACCTGGCGATATGCCGCAGTTTTCCGGCCTGCAAACTGCCAATCATCCGGAAATCCTTGAATCCTGGCCGCCATCCGCACAGTCAACCGGGGCATCTCATCGACTGGCACCTCGGGCCCTGGGGCAGACTCCGCCAAGGACGAGCCTTTGACACCAAGTTCCGCCCACGCTGCCCGCGCCCGAGTCGGCCCCAAGTCTGGGCCACCTTGCTTTTTTGAGCCACCAACCAACGTGGGGC
>R14__coassemble_1897_pt1 | contig 9610 bp, 8 predicted proteins | sample R14__metabat2_low_PE_014 | metagenome-assembled genome bin R14
CGCGTCGACAAGCCACAATGTGCCGGAGATCGCCCTGCTTGCGCTGTTGGATACCGTCCAGCCGCACGAGCCGATCCCCGACACCGTCGAGGAAGCCAAGGCCAGGTGGGGCAGGTATTCCGAGTTTGCGAAGAAGACCTACGGGATTGATATCCCCGTCCCCTACGACATCATTGAAACCCAAGGCGAAGAAGCCGTCATTGAGATGCTCAACCAGTTCCTCGGCACTGTCGATGCCTCCGCGTTTGGGCTCGCCGCTGGGGTGTTGGAGCATCAGCGCGCCTCCTTCGTGGATAACCGCATCCTTGACCAGGTGAATCTCACTGACTTTGCCGGCATTGATGTGCCCGTTCTGCTCTTCCGCGCCGAGCGGATGCACGATGGGGCAATCGAGCTGGAGCCGCGCTACGCCCAGATTGACCCCGACGGCGGCTGGGCGAGTATCGTTAAAGACTTAGAGATTGTTCAACTCCACGGCGACCATTTAGCGGTGGTGGATGAACCGGAGATTGGCACTGTTGGTACAGTGCTATCCCGAAGAATCGATAAGTTGCAAGATACGGAGTAGACCAGAGGCGATGGCAGACCTTTCAACCACTGCAGGAAAGCTCGCTGACCTTCGTGAACGTTTGGAAAAGGCGAAGGATCCAGGTTCTGAGCGTGCCCGCGCCAAACGCGACGCAGCCGGGCTGACCTCCCCGCGCCAACGCATCGATCGCCTGCTCGATCCCGGCTCCTTTGTGGAGATCGGCGCGCTGGGCAAAACCCCCGGCGACCCGGAAGCCATCTACTCCGACGGTGTCGTCACCGGCTATGGGCGTATCGACGGCCGACCGGTGGCTATCTACGCCCACGATAAAACCGTCTACGGCGGATCAGTGGGGGAGACCTTTGGTAAAAAGGTCTGCGAGGTCATGGACATGGCACTGAAAGTGGGGATGCCGGTCATCGGCATCCAGGACTCCGGTGGCGCGCGCATCCAAGATGCGGTGACCTCCCTGGCCATGTACTCCGAGATTGCCAAACGTCAGCTGCCGCTGTCTGGCTATGTGCCGCAGATCTCCATCATGATGGGTAAATCCGCCGGTGGTGCTGTCTATGCCCCGGTGACCACGGACTTCTTGATCGCTGTGGATGAGCGGGCGGAAATGTACATCACCGGTCCCGCCGTCATCAAAGAGGTCACCGGTGAGGTGATTACCTCGGCTGAACTGGGTGGGGCGAAGCAGCAGGAGCAAAACGGCAACGTGTCCTATGTCGCCGCCGATGAGGACGATGCCTTCCACTATGTGCGCGACCTGCTCGAATTCCTGCCCACCACGTGTTGGGATCCGGCTCCGGAATACCAGGCACCGGCCGACGATGAGGTGGAGCGCGCCGAGTTGGACACGTTCATGCCCAACGACACCAACGCCGGTTACGACATGAACGAGCTGCTCGCGCTGCTGTTTGATGATGACAACATCCTTCAGATTCAAGAGAACTTCGCCCCGAACATGATCTGCGCGTTCGCCCGCATCGATGGGCGCACCGTCGGTGTGGTGGCGAACAACCCGATGTACATGGCCGGGTGTATCGATGCGGATGCGGCCGACAAGTCCGCCCGGTTCATCAATATCTGTGACTCGTACAATATCCCGATCATCTTCGTCGTCGACACGCCTGGCTATATGCCGGGAGTTCAGCAGGAGAAGTCCGGCCTCATCCACCGCGGGGCGAAGCTGGCGTTCCAGCTGTGCGCCTCCACGGTGCCGAAGATTTCGCTCATCGTGCGCAAGGCCTACGGTGGCGCGTATGCGGTCATGGGCTCGAAGAACCTGACCGGCGACTACAACATGGCGTGGCCGACCGCGCAGATTGCGGTGATGGGGGCCGCCGCTGCAGCTGTCATGTTCATGGGCAAACAGCTCGATGCGATGGATGATCCCGAGGAGCGGGCGAAGCAGAAGAAGATCTTTATGGACTTCTACGATGAGACGATGACCTCACCGTATGTGGCTGCCGAGCGCGGGTACATCGATGAGATGATCCAGCCGCGGGAGACCCGCCTGGCGCTCAGATCGGCGGTGCGTCAGCTGGAGGGCAAGACGGTGGAGTTGCCGCCGAAGAAGCGCCCGATCACTCCGATGTAGTCGAGTTATGCTCCCCGAGCGTGCTACATTCTGTAAAACCCCAGGTCGGCTTTCTCGGTAGCACGCTCGGGGAGCATAACTAGTAATGGGGGTACTCTAGGGGTAAACGCATTCGGGAACGTTTTAGGGTAGTTAACGCGTCTAACAGGGTATGAAGGATATCTCTCACTACTTTCATCACATCGCCCGCAACTGTAAACCTGGGTATCGTCGCTTGTGTCGTGGTATCTGGGCCGATGTCGAGTGGTTTGACTCTCTCTACCCATCCGACAGATTTCTCATTCGCTCGTTGGCATTTGGCCTCGCTTGTCCCCGAGCAGGCGACCCTGCCCGGGTCCTCTGCGCCGCGTCAGCTGCCGTTGTCCTCGGGCTTCCATTGCAGTTCTACCCAGTACGGGCGGAGTGGATGGCTGCATACAACCGCAGAAAGCCGACATATCAAACGCGAAAGCTACTCAACCGCCCGTCAGGTCGGGTCCAGTCCATAGAGACACCCCTGGGGCCGGTCCTAGTATCATCTATCGCGGAGGCGTGTATCGATGTCGCCCGGTACCATGGTCTATCCGATGGTTTGGTAGCCGCTGATTTCGCGCTCGAGAACCGAATGATTGAACAGGATGACCTGGTCACCATCGCAGAAGAGTCACGAGCATCCCACGGAATTGAACGGGCTCGCGCACTTTGCCTCATGGCGACTCGAGGGTGTGAATCGCCCCGGGAGAGCTGGTTGAAGTATCTCTTGTTCGCCTACGGTTTTCCCGCCCCGACAGTGCAGCTGACCGTGCTGGATTCATGTTTCTACCAGATCGGCCGAGGCGACACGGTCTATGAAGACTACAGTATCGTCCTCGAATACGACGGAGGGAAGAAATATGATGGCACCTACGGTCCGCTCGCTGAGGTGCTACAGAAAGAGCGGCATCGGGAGCGGGCCCTCCATAACGAGGGCATGGATATTCTGCGGTTTGATAAGGAATCGATCGCTCGAGAAACGTGGGTGGATGAGTTGAAGCGGATGATGAAGCGGGGCAAGCCGTTTCCGCATGAGCAGCTTCTGGGCGGTTACAAACCGGTGTTTCCGCCAGTGACCCCGGAGCTTCTGTCTACCCCGGATCGCAATCTCTAAGTGGTTATGCTCCCCGAGTGTGCTACCGCGAAAGCCGACCTGGGGTTTTGTAGAATGTAGCACGCTCGGGGAGCGTAACTCACCAGAGGAAGGACTCCGCCAGCCGCAGGTACGCCTGGAGGGTGAGGTCGATATCCTCGATGTCGACGTATTCGTCGGCGGCGTGGATGTGCTGGAACACGTCGCCCAGGCTGCGCGAGGTGGCGTGGAGTCCGAACCCGTAGCCGTTGCCGCCCTGGTAGCGGGCGTAGCGCAGGTCGGAGCCGCCGGCGGCGTTGGTGGGGACCACCTGTGAGTCCGGGAAAAACGACAGGAGAGTCTCCTTCATCGCCTGGTAGAGGGCGGTATCGGTGCCGGAGACGGAGGCCGGTTCAATGATTAGCCGCTCAATGTCCACCTCGCTGGCCAGGTCGCCGAGGGCCGAGACAAGCATTTGGTCCACAGATTCTGAGGTTGTCCCGGGCAGTTGGCGCATATCCAGCAGCAGTGTCGCCGTTGCGGGCAACACGTTGATGGCTGATCCGGCACTGACAACGGTGGGGGCGATTTCCAGCCGGCTCATCGCGTGTGAGTAGCGGGCCAACTCCCCGAAGTGGGCGAAGGCCTCGAGCTCTTGGTCAGGTGTGCCACCTTCCAGTAGAACCTGTTCCACTGCAGGTGGGAACCTAAACGCGCGCACATACCCCTGCCAGGTGGGATCGAAAGACACTGGCACAGCAATGCTGGCGATTCTGCGGATCACTTCGCCCAGTTTCGCCACTGTCGAGTCCCGCAAATACGGGTTGGATGCGTGTCCGGCCTCCCCGTGAATAGTAAGTTTGCGCTGTTCGCCACCCTTTTCCCCGACAACAACCACCAGCCCGTCACTGCCATCGCTCAGGCGCAGGTGGGAGCCCCCGGGCTCAGAGATGACGTTCTGCCAGGAGAACGCGGAGGGCTGGTGTTCTGAAATCCACCGCGCCCCGTAGGTGCCACGGGCCTCCTCGTCGGCAGCCCCGACAAAGCTGAAGTCCCCGGCTGGCGGGTGACCGGCTGCCGCCTGCTGGGCAATCGACCGGCAGGTGACGGCCATTGCGGCGGTCATAAACAGCATGTCCATGGAACCACGCCCGTACACGCGGCCGGAAATGATCTCCCCGCCGAACGGGTCGACGGTCCATTCGGCCGGTTCCACCGGCACGACATCGGTGTGTCCCATGTACGTCAGCGGCTCGCCGGTGCCAGTTCCCCGCACCGTGGCGACGAGTGTGACGCGGCCCGGTGCTGGTTCAATCCGCTGGAATTCGATGAACTCGGCGGCGGCAGTATCGGCGCGCAGGAATGCTTCAAGCACGTCGGCGTTGCGGACCTCCTGTCCGGACAGGGGGGTGCCGTCGTTGACGCAGCCGGTGCGGATGAGCTGCTGTAACAGGTCGATAGTGTCATCGAGGAGTGGAGAGGTCATGCCACCTATTATGGCAGGGGCGTTGGGTGGCGGTGATTGTGGTCGGGATGAATGCTCGTGGTGAGGTTTCAGCCAGGAGCGATGTCAGTCGTGGGCGCAGGCGGTTGAGCCGAGTCAGTGAGCAGGTGGATGGGGCGGCCCAGGTGAGGGCAAGGCAGGCGGCGGCGTATTCGCCCTCTGTGACATTGTGCGTGGCGACGCGATCGGTAACAATGATGCCGAGATTAGAGACTGTTGCGATAGAGCAGTGTTTGCTTGTTTTGCCGATACCCGATGCGTCGACTGCCACGACAATATGCCGGGGGAGTGTGTGGGTGAGGTAGTGAGATGAAAGTAAAAGATGCATGGGGTGGAGTGTAGAGGGGACCTCTCACATTATTTGACGGGCGCGGCGGCCACGTAGCATACTTAGCAAAGTAAACGACCACTCTCCCCAACCGACCGAAAGGGAAAACCACATGATTGGCGGAATTTTTGACCTTCTTGGTGACGTTGTCATCATGCTCGCTACTCTCTGGCCCAACTACATCGCCCCGTCGCTGGGCATGGCCTCCGGGTCCTCCTAGAGCAGCCCTCATACACGTTAACTGCCCCCAGACGGGGGCAGTTTTTTTTGTGTGTGTAGCACCTTCGCAGGTGTGGGAGATAGTTAAACCAGTAAACCTTCCGAGTGACTTAAGGAGTTCACCCCATGCGCACCCGCGTTCTCGCCGCCACCGTTGCCCTGTCCACCCTGGCTGCCCCGGCTTTCGCCCAGGATGCCGCCGCCAACTACCTCATCACCGGTGGTAGTGCATCGTTCTCCCTGAGCGTCCCCAACGTCACCCTCAGCGGACCTGAGGGTGCACAGGTTAACGGCACCTCCGTCACCCTGCCCGTCGACCGCTTTGAGCGTGACGACGTGAACGATCCGGAGACCTCCCGCATCGTCGGGGAAAACACCCAGATCGAACTCGACGGTGAGATCATCGCCGGTGACTACGAGATCGGCGACGTGAAGATCACCATCAAGGGTACCGCTGGCACCATCACCGGTGACCTCGATCCGGTGCGTACAGGCATGGACATCGACAACGCTGTGCTGGCCACCTTCACTGTGCCCGCCGCCCTCGATGGTGCCAAGGCCCCGATCTCGGTGACCGGCTCTGACGTGAAGGCGGGCAAGGATCTGGCCAAGCTGGGTGAAAACGCTGAAATCAGCGCTGTCGGCCTGAACGAGCTCACCACTCAGGTGTCCCAGCAGAAGCTGCCGCCGGTGCAGGATCCCGGCATGCCGCAGCTGGGCACCGAGGAGATCGTCGGCATCGTCGTCGGTGTCCTGGCCCTCCTGGGTATCATCGGGGGTCTCGGCTTTGCCGTTCAGCAGGGCCTCATTCAGCTGCCGTTCTAGGTGGTGCGCGTTGGACGCTCAGCGTCCGCCACGCCCGATAACCGCAGATGTGGCCAACCCCGCCAGGCTTTCGCAGGAGCCCGGCGGGGTTTTCTTGTCAGGTGAGCTGGGACGTGGTGACGATGAGGCGCACGGGTGACTCGGCTTCTGGTAGTGACTCCTGTTTGCTAGTTGCCCGATAGTGGTAGCTACCCCGAAAAGGGGTAGCATTTTCTTATATAATTTTTATAGAACCTGCTAACAGGCTTGGCTTACAAACACCTGTGTATTGGCTGTAACGCACACCTGCTGAAAGCGGGATTTAACGGGCGACACTACACAAGTTCCTATTTCAAGGAGATTCCCCATGCGTAATCGTTCACTTGCTCTCATCGCCGCCGGTGCTGTTGCTCTCAGCTCGTTCACCGCTGTTCCGGCTTTCGCCCAGGATGCTCCAGTACCGGCCCCTACCGGCGATGCCGCAACCTCCGAGGCCGGCGACACCGCTGGCGACACCCCCCCCCCCGCTGCGTCCGGCGCGGCGCGCACCGCCGACACCCCCGACGCCCCCGAGTCTGAGGCTGGCGAGGCCGGCGATGCCCAGGCCGCCACCGTTGACCTCGGCTTCACCGGCACCACTGCCACCGTCGCCGGCAACGACACGATCACGGTCGCTGGCACCCTGACCCCGGCTGCTGGTGCCGCCACCGACAAGGGCATCCTCCTGCCCCTGACCGGTACGCTGACCCTGACCAAGGCTGATGATCAGAAGACCGCCGATGTCGATGAGTCGAAGGACACCGAAGTGAAGGTCGAGAACCCCACCATCTACATTGAGGGGACCGAGGGCGAGATCGTCGACAAGGACGGCAACCAGCTCGCCACGTTCACCCTCACCGAGGCACCGAAGATCACCAAGTCTGGTGATGCTGTGGAGCTCAAGAATGTTGAGCTCGTCGCAGGCTTTGATGCGAAGGTTCTGGATAAGCTCGGCGTGGCGGCAGGCGACAAGCTCGGCACGATCACTGTTGCCGGCACCGCCTCCCCGAAGACCGACCAGACCCCGGAGTACAAGGACCCGGCCAACCTGTCTGCTCAGCTGGGCACCGGTGGCATCGCTGGCATCGTCGTCGGTGTCATTGCCCTGCTCGCGCTGATCGGTGGCCTCGGCTACGCCGTCCAGGCTGGCCTGATCGCCCTGCCGTTCTAGCACCCAATCCGGATAACCCCGCCACACCTGGCGGGGTTTTCTTAGTTCATCGGGAAGTTGTGTGCCCCAGCATCGGCTGCGCCGAGGAAGGTGGCCACGTAGCCGTACTTCTGGTGCGGGGTGATCCCGATGGCGGCGTAGCGCAACTGGTCGTATGTGATGGACCTGTAGTGGCCACCCCCGGGCCCCTCGTCGATCCACATGTCGGCCAGGGAGCTTGCCGGCGACCCGGCGGCGATGTTCTCGCCCAAGTGTGAGTAGTAGTAGCCCTTAGTGTTGTGCTCAATGCCGTCGGTCTTGCCGAGCTTCGCGGACCAGGCCATCGCCTGCTCATACATCTCTTCATCCCAGATGAGCTCCTGCCTGCCCAGTTTGCGCCGCAGCTGGTTGATCTGGTCCAGCTCCGCCTTTGCCGCCGTCTTCAGGCTGTTCTGGGTGGCACCGGGTCCGCCGTCGTTAGGCAATGTGCCGGATGCCTTCGCCCCCTCCACGGCACCGCCGATGATTCCGGCGATGATGGCCAACAGCACCACCGCCTTGATGCCTTCGCGCACCTGCGGGGGAATGTTGAGCGCACTCGACAGCGGTGCAGCAGCCGTTTCGACGCTGCCGACAACCGCAGTCAGGTCCTGTGCGGTGGCCGGTGCTGGCGCAGCAGCCAGCGCAATAACAAGAATGGGGGCGATGGTTTTCTTCATGGCCCCCACTGTAGGGGAAATCGCCTACTTGCGTGAAACCGCAGCTGCGATACCCCGCCACCCCAGCAGCAACAGTGCCGACATGGAGCTGGCCACCAGAATGAACGACCAGTGCGGGACGGCCCCGTGGCGCACACCCCAAATGCCCAGGCCCACCACGACGGCGACGATCCAGATGGTCACCCCGGCGGGGGCCACCTTCACCTGGTTCCACTTGGCGGCCAGGCTGATGAGCCAGCCCAAGATGATGCCGGTGAGGAATGGCCACAGGGTGTCCAACCAGCCAACAAAGTTGAGGGGGAGTTCTTCAGAGTTGTGGGCGATCCGCGCCATGAGCGCGAACGCCATCATCGCGGCCACATCGGCCAGCGCAGCTTTAGAAGGTGTCATACCTGTTAAGCCTACAGGATAAATTTTGGTTGCCTTGATTAACGATGTAGGGTGGTTACCTATGAAAAGGACCACTGTTTCTCTTGCCCTGACCACTGCCCTCGGAATCAGCGCTCTGGCTGCTCCGAATGCGTTTGCCGCCTACACCGTCACCAATACCACTGATGATGCCGGCAAAAACGTCTGTACCGTCGCCTTCTCTGAGCCTGACAAGCAGACCGTCATCAACTTCCTCCAGAAGACCCCGAACCTGCAGGTTGCCTTTGCTGAGGTCCTGCAGGAGCAGCTTCCCAGCACCTACTCCACCAAGGATGAGGACCTGAAGCTGTTGGAGGCCTACTGGAAGTCCGCCAATAAAACGGCGAACACCGTTGCTGGTTTTGCTGCACTTTTCACTGCTTCCAAGCTTGCCGAGTTGACGAAGAGTGAAGCCGTCAACAACCTCATCAAGGATGCTGTCTCCAACATTGTCGGCAGCATTCCGTTCCTGGGCATCTTTGTGAAGGATCAGGCCGCTGAGGCCGTTGGCGATGCCATCGAGAAGGCTGATGTTCAGGTGCTTTCCAAGGATAAGGATGGTATTGATGCCACCTTGTCTCGGGTCACCGATGCCTGGGGTCGCCTGCAGGAGCAGGTAGTGGCCCTCGGCTACAAGGAGTATGAGGCCGCGAACTTTGTCCGCGGTATTGATGAGCCGGTGAATGTGGATGACCTGAAGTTCCCTGGGTCGTATGATTACAGCGATATCGGTGCCAAGACCTTGGTGCCGGGCCTCTATTACCCGACTGAGCGGAAGGCTTTGACAGACCGTATTAATGCGCTGTCCAAGGACATGGAATCCACTGCTGCCGGTGATTTTGTAGGTACCGGCTTGGGTCTAACCTCCGACACGATGAACAAAGCGAAGACCGCTTTTGTCGCTCAGCATATCAATGCTGAGGAGAAGGAGGCGGTCCTCGCGCTGCTTTCCGATGAAGCAGTCAAGACTGCCTTGGAGAACTGCCAGAACCACACCGACGTTGCTCCAGAGCCCGTTCCGGATCCAGTCGAGCCTCCGACAGAGGATGACCCGACCGATCCGACTGACCCGACGGGCCCGACCGATCCGACCGGCGATAACAACAACACTGGTACCCCGACTGGCCCGACGGGCCCGACCGGCCCGACCGACGATAACAATACTGGTACCCCGACCGACCCAACTGGCCAGACCGATCCTGGGACCAACAATCCGACGGGCC
>R14__coassemble_1917_pt1 | contig 9526 bp, 8 predicted proteins | sample R14__metabat2_low_PE_014 | metagenome-assembled genome bin R14
CGCAACACCGGATCAACCTCCGTGTACACCTCATCCACCAGCTCCTTCACTGAGGCATCCGGGCCCAGCTTGGCCACCGCCTCCTTCAACTGGTTGAGGCGATACTCGCGGCGCTGCAGGTACTTATCGGCCAACACACTCGTATCCGGATGATCCGGCCCGTGGCCCGGCAACAGCGGGATGCCCTGGCCCTTTTCCTTGAGTAACTGCAGGGTTTCCAAATATTCACCCAGGTCACCATCGGTCTCAGAGATCATCGAGGTGTGCTTGCCCAGGATCGTATCGCCGGTGACAATCCCCTCCAGTGTGGACTCATGGGGAACACCACTCCACACAAAGAAACACACCGAATCATGGGTGTGACCAGGGGTTGCCACCACCTCCACCTGGGGAGTGACACCATCAACAGTGATGACTTCACCGTCGACAAGCGGCTCAGCACCAGAGCAGTAGCGGGAATCCGCGCCCCGCACGACAGCGCCCGTGAGCTGGCGGAAGCGGAGGGAACCGGCGGCATGATCGTGATGGTGATGCGTGAGCAAAATCACCCCCACCTCGCTCGCCTTTGTGTTGAGCACGTTGAGATCGCCCTCATCCTCAGGACCTGGATCAATGACGATGGAGCGCGGATCGCCCGACGCGCGGATGACCCACGAATTGGTGCCCTCCAACGCGGAATAGCTCGGATTCATGTTCAACACAACCCCCGCGGAGGGGGTAACGGGACGCAACTGGGTGTATGCGGGGTGTTCCATGACCCTAACTCTAGTCCTTCACCTCGACGATAATCTCAACTTCCGTCGGCGAATTCTGCGGCAAACTGGCCAGACCAATCGCCGACCGCGCATGCACACCAGACTCCCCAAACACCTGCTTGAACAGGTCCGATGCGCCATTGCCCACCGTGGACTGATCGGTGTAATCGGGCGCAGAATTCACAAACACAACCGCCTTGACAATGCGGGTGACCTGCTCCAACGGCACAATCGACTGGACTGCGGCCAGCGCGTTGAGGGCACTTGCACGCGCCGCATCATAGGCCTGCTCCGTGGTGACATCCTCCCCAACAGTGCCCGTGTACAGCAGTTTCCGGCCCTCCCCATCGGCGACAAACGGCAACTGGCCGGAGGTGAACACCAGATTCCCGGTCCGCACCGCCGGGGTATAGGCCGCTACCGGGGCCTGGACATTGGGCAGGTCAATACCAGTGAGATCCATCTAATCCTCCTTGGGACGCTTGAGATAGGCAACAAGATTCTCCGGGTTCGGCCCCGGAATGACGGAGACCAGCTCCCAGCCATCATCGCCCCACGTATCGAGGATTTCCTTCGTTGCGTGCGAAAGCAACGGCACGGTCGCGTATTCCCATTTACTCATGGTGGTCATGAGTAACTAGGGTACTAGATTCCCTCGATCACGCCACCGTTGTCGAGGTACTCCTCCCAATCGGTGATATCCGGGTAACTGCGCAACACCGCGCGACGCTGGCGCTCCGTGAGCCCTCCCCAGACCCCAAATTCCACCCGATTGTCCAGCGCATCAGCCCTGCACTTGAGAATCACCGGACACTCGTCGCAGACCTGCGCCGCCTCTTTTTGGGCCGCCCCCTTGACAAAGAGTGCATCCGGATCCCCCTTCCGACACTTCGCGTTCATAATCCATTCGCCCCGCTCAGGGCTATATTTACGGATTGTTCCGACTAGATATGGACTCCGCCGACGGCGGTGCGCGAGTGACGATGTCACCGGGCTCCTCCTATTCATCTCTTGCAATTCTCTTGCAACCTGCAACTCAACAACAGATTCCATATTGTCACTTTTCTAGAAAGTTGTCTAATAGATCACACCTTGTGGTTACCCCCGGATGAGTGTTGGTGGGCGGTTCTGTTTTGTCCGTCCGGTAAAATCCGCTCCCCTCATGTTTATTACCCCCGTTGCGGTTCTTCTAGCTGCAGGTTTCTTGCGTTTCGACGTGGCGGGGGTGATTTGTGAGAGGCCTGACTACACTAACTGGCATGCGTTCATTGAGAGCCCTCGGCACACTCCTGGCGACGATTCTGGTCGCCGGAGTCCTCTGTGCCGTCGCCATTGCCCCACTGGCTGGGCTCGGAGGTATCGCCATCGCGCGAACCCAACAGACCATGGAAGAGGGATTGGCCGACCTCTCCAGTGGCGACGCACCAGGGGTCACCACAATCTACGATGCCAACGGCAACGTCCTCACCCACCTCTACGATCAACGCCGCTACGCGGTGAAGTCCGCCGACATCTCCCAGCACATGAAAGATGCCATCGTCGCCATCGAGGACCGGCGCTTCTACGAGCACGACGGGGTGGACTGGACCGGAACACTGCGGGCAATGGGCACCAACCTCCTGTCCGGGGCGGTGGAACAGGGCGCATCCACACTGGATCAGCAGTACGTGAAAAACTACCTGTACCTCATCGAGGCCGACGATGAAGCCGAACAGGCTGCGGCTGTAGAAACCAGCTACGCACGCAAACTGCGTGAGATGAAGATGGCCTCCGAACTGGATAAACAGCTCACCAAGGACGAGATTCTCACCCGGTATTTGAACCTCGTTCCCTTCGGCAACGGGGCCTTCGGTGTGGAGGCGGCCGCCCGCACCTACTTCGGGGTCTCCGCCCGCGAGCTCACCGTCCCGCAGGCCGCACTGTTGGCCGGACTTGTCCAATCCACCACCGCTCTCAACCCGTACACCAACCCTGAGGGTGCCCTCACCCGGCGAAACACCGTCCTCCAGGCGATGACCCAGGTGGTGGGGGCATCAACCGGCCAGGACTACTACGCCCAGTATGGGTCCGAACCACTCGGGGTGTTGGAGAACCCCGATCGGCTCACCAACGGGTGCATTGTCACCGGGGACAACGGCTTCTTCTGCGACTACGTGTTGAGCTACCTGGCCTCCAAGGGATTTGATGAAGAACGGTTGACCAGCTCCTCGTTTGAGATTCACACCACCCTCAACCCGGATATTCAAGCGCGGATGAAGAACGCGCTCACCGCTTCGCCGGGAACCGTCGGTGTCTCCCAGACCTTGGACGTGGTGGAACCCTCGGCCACCTCCCGGGATGTGCTGGCGATGGTGTCCTCCCGCAGCTACGGGTTGGACGAGGAACAGGGCCAAACCGTGCTGCCACTGACCGCCTCCAACCTCGGGGCGGGGGCCGGGTCCGTGTTCAAAATCTTCACCGCCGCCACCGCCATTGAGGAGGGCATGAGCATTGACACCCAGTTACCCGTCCCGGCGCGGGTGGAAAAATACGGGATGGGTACCGGCGGGGCCGCTGGCTGTCCACCCGGGGCGTACTGTGTGGTCAACTCCGGCAACTATGCCGCCTCAATGAGCCTGCGCGATGGGTTGGCCTATTCCCCCAACACCACCTTTGTCAACCTCATTGAACAGGTCGGGGTGGACGACGTTGTGGACATGGCCGTGGACCTGGGGCTGCGCTCCTATGAGAAGGCCGGCTCCTACGATGGGGAAACCTCCATCGCCGCCTATGTCAAGGACAACAACCTCGGATCGTTCACCCTGGGGCCGATGCCGGTGGACCCGTTGGAACTGTCCAATGTGGCGGCCACGTTGGCTGCCGGGGGTACCTGGTGCGAACCCACCCCCATCGCATCCATCACTGAACGCGGCAATCCCGTGCGTATCAAACGGCCCGCCTGTGAACGCGTCCTCTCCCCCACCGTCACCACCGCGTTGACCACTGCGCTGTCCCAGGACACCGTCAAAGGCACCGGTGCGGAGGCCGCCCGGGCCGCCGGATGGACCACCCCCACTGCCGCGAAGACCGGCACCACAGAATCCCACACCTCGGCGGCGTTCCTGGGCTACAACTCCACGTTCGCCGCAGCAACCTACGTGTTCAACGACGGTGCCACCAGCGCTCCCCTGTGCACGTCCCCGCTGCGCCAGTGCCAATGGGGCGACCTGTACGGCGGCGACGAGCCCGCCCGGGCGTGGATCAATGCCGCCTCCACGTTCCCCGCGGGGACACTCCCTCAGATGGCCACGCCCACCCCGCCGCGCACGGGCACCACTGGTGGCGGGGCCACTAACACCGGGACAAACACCGGCGCTGGGGCCACCAACACGGGCAATGCCGCAGGCACAGGCACCAACAGCACGGGGACAAACACCAGTGCTGGGGCCACCACCACCGACGGTGGCTAACCGGCCAACTGGCGCTTGACCTCCTCGGACAACCGCTTCCCGGAGGCGGCGTTTCCGGCCTTCTCCTTGGCCAACTTCATCGCCGCACCCATATTCTGCATCCCAGAACCGGTCTGAGCGATCACTTCTTGGACTAACTGGGTCAATTCCGCGTCGTCAAGCTGCCGCGGCTGATACCGCGCGATGATCGCCGCCTCCTTGCGCTCCTGCTCAGCCAACTCCGGGCGACCATTCTCCAGGTAAATCTGCGCGGACTCATTGCGCGTCTTCACCTCGTGGGCGACAACCTTGAGCACGTCGTCATCGGTAAGCTCATGCTTCGAGCCGTTCGTCGCCTCCTTCTGCAACGCCGCCACCAGCATCCGCAGCGTCCCCGTGACATCCTTATCGCGCGCCTTCATTGCGGCGGTCAAATCGTCTCTAATCTGGGCTTGTAAATCACTCATAGTTACTTAGCGTAGTCTTGTAAGCGTGTTGAAGAAGATACTTGGACCACTCGGCATCGTCGGCGCAGTTGGACTCACCGCCGGCGCTGGGCTCGCGGTATGGGGAAACCGGCAGCTCACGGACTTCCGCCTGGAGGAAATCCACATTCCCGGGCCCCCGATGACCATTCTGCACATCTCTGACCTGCACATGATCCCCGGGCAACAGGCCAAAATCGACTTCGTCAACTCGCTGGCGCGTTTGCAACCCGACCTCGTGGTCAACACCGGCGACAACCTCTCCGACCCGCGCGGCATCCCCGCCGTCACCGCCGCGCTGGCGCCCCTGTTTGAGTTCCCCGGCGTCTTCGTCTTTGGCACCAACGACTACTACGAACCCAACATGGTCAACCCGTTCTACTACCTGATGGGCAAGAAACGCGAGGTCTCGCACCGTGAAACCCGCTGGCGCGACATGCGCGCCGTGTTTGTGGAACACGGGTGGAAGGACCTCACCAATGCGCGGGATGGAATGAAGATCAACGGGGTCAACGTCGCCTTCGGCGGTGTCGACGATCCACACCATGACCTGGATGAATACCCCGGGCCGCCGCTGGAGAACTCGGACTATAACATTGCCGTATTGCACGCGCCCGAACCGCGCGTGTTGGACCAATTCGCCGCCGATGGTTACGACCTCGCCCTGGCCGGACACACTCACGGTGGACAGATCTGTTTGCCCGGCGGGCGCACGTTGGTCACCAACTGCGGAATTGATCCTGACCGGGCGAAGGGACTGTCGTCCCATGGGCCGATGCAGCTGCACGTCTCCCCAGGGCTGGGGACCTCGAAGTACGCGCCCGTCCGGCTGTGGTGTCCGCCGACGGCGACGTTGATTATCTCCGGTTAGCTGCGTTTGTCCTGTTTCTCTTTGCCTCCGGTTCCAGTGTCTCCGCTTTTTTGTTTCCACCGCGTTGCTTATACCAGCGGTTTTGTCTATTTAACCGGCGGTGGTCTACCATAGTGAAGGCCACGGGATATGGCGCAGCTTGGTAGCGCGCCTCGTTCGGGACGAGGAGGTCGCAGGTTCAAATCCTGTTATCCCGACCAATGGACCGGGACGGTGTGTACATCGTCCCGGTTTTTCTTTGTCCTCTGATTCTGCATGATCAAAATGTAGTTCGCGACACGGTGTCCACCTGGGGTTTTACATTTGTAGCAAACTTGTTTTGATCATGCGGTAAACGAGGCGGCGGACAGGACGAGCGGGAAGGACGAGCGGGAAGGACGAGCGGGAAGGACGAAACGAACGGAGCCCGTGTTGGGGCGCTGCGACATCGGTGGACCGGAGACCGAAAAGGAGCGCGGTCGGCGGGAGGATTCTCACCGGCATGAACACCAAAAAGCACAGTGTATTGTGCACAAATTCCACCCCCATATGCGGCCCCCGGGAACGTTTCCCCCTAGTTAAAGCGTCTAACAGGGTATGAGGACCCCTAACGAAATCGCACAACACATCCACAGGAAGCGCCACCAGAATGACACAAAGATATGCAATACATGCTGGGCCGACACAGCATGGTTTGACACTCTGAACAGCGATGAACGCCACCACGTACGCGCAATTGCCTATGGATTTCAAAATCAGCGTACCGGCGAATCCCGCCTGATGTGCTGCTATTCCGCTGCAGCACTGCTCGGACTCCCCGTCTTTTCACACCCACAGATTATCGAATGGGCGGCTCCCTGCTCGCGATCATGGAAGAATATTCGCACATGGAGACTACCCACTGAGCGTCGACAAGCAGCAATCGCACCAGCCGCCTACGATCACGCCATTCTGTGCACGTCTATCCCCGCCACCTGCATCGACATCGCACGACTGCACAACCTCCTCGATGGACTCGTCGCGGCCGACTTTGCGCTAGAAAACAAGCTCATCACACACGACGAGCTGCATGCAGAAGCTGAGCTCGCCCGACGCCTCGACGGCGCCGAACGCGCTCGAACGCTCGTGAACTTGGCAACACCCGGCTGCCAATCACCGATGGAAAGCTGGCTGAAATATCAGCTGTACATCCACCAGCTTCCTGCACCAATTATCCAGGCAGAGATTCTTGACCACTCCAACGTGCGGGTCGGATTCGTGGACGCTCTCTTGGACCAAAAATCCGTCGGCATTGAGTACGACGGCTCTATCAAATACGAGAACTTCTATAAGCCGTTGGAAGAAACCCTGCGCGCGGAGCGACAGCGCGAGAAGGATCTCCAAAATGCTGATCTGCGGCTATTCCGGTTGACTAAAGAGACCGTGCACAAGGGCCGATGGGTGTCAGACCTGTGTGGAATGCTTGACGACGCTCGCCCGTTTCCACCTGAACGTATCCGATCTGGATATCGTCCGGTTTTCCAATATCCGTGTCCGCAGCTGACACGGTCGCGACGATGACGCTCGTCTGCGCATTCGGCCGTCCGCGTCACCGGTCTCCGTCCCCCGTCCCACCGTCTGCCGTTCCGCCGACCCATGTGGCGCATGATCAAAACAAGTTTGCTACACACGTAAATCCCCAGGACGACACCCTGTCGCGAACCGTATTTTGATCATGCATCAATATTGGGGAATATTGGGGTTAGTCGTTGGAGAGGCGGTGGCGGGCCGGTTTCCAGTATTCCAACGACGCAGCAATGATGATCAACAGGCCCAACACGCCCACTGCCGCCCACACCGCCTGCACAGTGCCACCATTGCCCAGGGCCGTCAGGGCTGCCGTCGGATAGTTCAGGGGCATGAGATCAGCCAACCAGGGCGTGAAGGACTCCCCGGCCGTCGCGCGCTTCCACGTCCAGCCGACGACGGCGACCTGCAGGATAATCCCCGCCAGCACAAACCACCGCCCGATGAACCGCCACAACACCGATGCCGACAACAGGGCCGCCGCCACCGTCAACGCCAACACCGCCGACATCCCCGCCAACACGGCAGAAGTCGCACCCGTAGACATCAGCCACAACATCAACAGGCCCGTCAGGGCCAACCCGATGCCACCGCCGGCACGCCAGCGCCAGTTGCGCGTCAGCCCCACCAGCGACGCAGCCAGCATCACCATCGCGGAAATCAGGAACGCGTACAGCGGCGGCAGGAAGTCATTGCGCTCATCCTCCGGCTGCTCCTCCACCACCGGGACCACCGGAATCGTCTGCGTCGTCTGGTTCACCGCCTCCTGGGTGCGCTGCGCCAGGCCCTGGACCTTCGTCGCCCCGTCCTTCAAGGCGATGGAACCGTCGCGGGCGGCGGTGGTGCCGGTTTGCAGTTGCCCCATCCCCGCGTTGAGCTGCTGGGCACCGCTCGCGGCCTGGTTGATGCCGCTGGTGTATTCGCCGGCGATGCGGTCGGCCAGCTCGCGCGAACCGGTGCGCATCGCGGCCACCTGGTCCACCATGTTCGCGTCCACGTTCAACGCTTCCACCTGGGTGCGCAGGTCAGCTAATTGTCGACGCGCCTCCTGCGCCTCCGGCAACGCCGAGTTGGCGAGTTGCGCATCCGACTTCTCAATGAACGCCAGGGTCTGTTGCTGCAGGACACCGACCTGATTCATCATATCGGCAGCCTGGGAGACACCATCGGCGATTTGCCGGGCACCCGCCGCCAATTCGCCGGTACCGGCCTGCAGTTGGGAGAGGCCGGACGACAGCGTCTGGGTGCCGCTGGCTGCCTGATCCATGCCCGTCTTCAGTTCCTCCATCCCCGTGGACAACTCGTTTGAGCCGTTGACCAAGTCGTTGGAACCGGTGACCAACAGGCTCACCTGGGATTGGGCCTCACCGGCCGCCCGGCGCGCCGGCACCAGGTCAGCACCGGTGATCGCGGGGGTAGGTGCCCCCTCGCCGGCGGGGCTCCAGGTGGCGGCGAAGTCAGCGGCGAAGAACAGCCCGCCCAATAGCGGGATGATGAGCAGCAACATCATGAGGCGTTTCATACAACCTAAATGTAGCGGGTTACCGGCCCAGGTACCTAACCGGTGGGGCTACTGTTGCTGCTGCATGAAGAAGACCGCGCCGCCGATGATGCCGAGGAGGGCCAAGATACCGACGACGATGCCGGCGATCGCACCGGGCTCCAGTTCAGTGCCGGTACCCGTACCAGTACCGGTGCCCGTGCCGTCGGCAGCCGGGGTGGTGCCACCGGTGCCGGTGCCGGTGGGCCGGGTGGTCGTGGTCGGCTGGGAGCCGGCCGGAGTGGCGTTCACGGTGAAGTAATTTTGCCCCTTCGTCCCATCGGAGAGGGTGTAATCCACGGTCACCAGGCCGTTTGCAACAGACGAGGTGCCGGAGACGGTGATCGAATTGTCGGAGTTCACGGTGGCGGTGACACCGGCAGGCGGGTTGGACACTCTCACTGATGTGAGAGTTGTACCGGTAGGCAGCGGGGTATTGAGCTGGACAGTGCCACTGGTACCAGGCAGGTCGGTCCAGTCCAGGGCGGTGGAGCCAGCGGTACCCGAACCGCCAGTGCCCGTACCCGTGCCGGAACCACCGGGAAGGGTAAACGTCACATTGTTGCCACTGCTCACCACCGATCCGGCCTTATCCACCACGTTAAAGAACACGGTGAACTCCTGGCCAGGTTGCGCAGAATCTGGCACGGTGATGATCACGTCGCCGTCTGGGGCAAAACTGAACGGATTAACCCAGCTAGAAGGCAGACCACTGGTATAGACAAGGCGGTCACCATCCTGCATCGGACCACCGGTGTTCTCAAAGGTCACGGTCTTGCCGCTGATCACAGGCTGCCCCGGCCACCCCGGAGCCCCCGTACCCTCTTGAACCGTCAACACAATCGGGGTGTACTGAGGTTCCTGCGCCCCAAACTCTGTCTTCAACCGGAGGTTATAGTTAC
>R14__coassemble_1932_pt1 | contig 9455 bp, 8 predicted proteins | sample R14__metabat2_low_PE_014 | metagenome-assembled genome bin R14
GCCACGAGGGCTGCCCCTTGGGCAACATCATCCCCGAGTTCAACACCTTGGCCTGGCAGGGCCGGTGGAAGGAGGCCTTTGACCGCCTCCACGCCACCAACAACTTCCCCGAGTTCACCGGGCGGCTCTGCCCGGCCCCGTGCGAAGGATCGTGTGTGTTGGGCATCTCCCGTGACCCGGTGACCATCAAACAGGTGGAGCTGACCATTGTGGAGAAGGGCTTTGAGGAGGGCTATGTTGAGCCGATCAACCCCGTCTTTGACACCCAGATGACGGTCGCTGTGGTCGGCTCTGGTCCCTCTGGTTTGGCCGCTGCCCAGCAGCTCACCCGCGCTGGTCACCGCGTGACAGTGTTTGAGAAGTCCGACCGGATCGGCGGGCTCATGCGCTACGGTGTGCCCGAGTACAAGATGGAAAAGAAGTGGATTGACCGCCGCCTGGAGCAAATGCGTGCAGAAGGCACCGAGTTTGTCACCGGCAAAGAGGTTCATGCCAAGGATGTGGAGAACTTTGACGCTGTGGTGGTGGCCACCGGCACCCCGGTCCCACACGACCTGAACATCGAAGGCCGCGACCTGGAGGGTATTTACCAGGCGTTGGAGTACTTGCCTGCCCAGAACAAGACCAACGAGGGCGATTATGAGACCTCGCCGATCAACGCGAAGGGCAAGAACGTCGTCGTCATCGGCGGTGGCGATACCGGTACTGACTGCTACGGTACAGCTATCCGCCAGGGTGCAGCCTCGGTTATGCAGATTGATATCATGCCCGCTCCGCCGAAGGAGCGGGCGGCCTCCACCCCGTGGCCGATGTATCCGAAGATGTGGCGGGTGGCGACAGCTCATGAGGAGGGCGAGTATGTCATCACCGGTGAGGAGTCACCGGAGGTGAAGGAACGGCTCAACCTGGCGGCCCGTGAGATCGGTGCTAGCCTGGGGGAGCGTGCCTTTGACATGAACACCGTCGCCTTTGAAGGCGAGAACGGAAAGCTCACGCGGATGCGCGGCTCCAAAGTGGAGTTTGTCGGTGGCCGCTTCCAGCCGGTCGAGGGCACCGAGTTCGAGTGGCCGGTGGACATGGTGATCATGGCGATGGGCTTCCGCGGCTCTGCCCAGACGGGGCTTGTCGACGAGCTGGGCCTGCAGATTGATGAGCGCGGCAAGATTAAGCGCGACGATCACTATCGGGCGGTAATCAAGAAGCCGAACGCCACCGGACCCAAGGTCTACGTGGCCGGCGATGCTGGGCGTGGACAGTCACTCATCGTCTGGGCGATTGCGGAGGGCCGTTCGGCGGCTGCTGCCGTCGACCGTGACCTCATGGGTGAGACCTCGCTGCCGGCACCAGTGGCACCGACAAAGCTTGCCATTGGTGTGTAGCCGCTAGATCAGTGGGTAGAGAATGCCAGTGGCGTGAATCCACTGGTACAGCCCAAAGAGGCCGGCACCGGCGGCGGCGAGGGCACCTGCCACGATGCCGATGATCTCGCCGATAGGGCGATCTACCGGGTTCGTGGCAGCGGGAACCTTGGTTTCACTGTTAATAGTCGTAGGCTTGACCGCCGAGGTCGGTGTCGGAGTGCTGGTTGTCGGCTTCGCCACCGACGTGGTGGGCTTCGCCACAGATGTCGTGGGCTTGGGCTCTGGGGTCGGCGTAGCAGTGCTGGTTGACGTAGCAGTGCTGGTCGGCTCGGCTGCACTGGTCGTCGGCTTCGGTGCCGAGGTGGTTGGCTTCACCTCTGATGTGGTGGGCTTGGTTGGGGCCGTGTAGTTGGGGTTGACCACATAGAAGTTTACCGGGATGCGTCCGACAACCTCACGGTCAGCATTGCGGACGGAGAAGTCCACACCGGCACGGAAATAACCGTCGGGGGTGGTCTCCGTGACGTTGACAGTGACGATGTTGTCTGTCGTAGAAGAGGTCCAGCCGAACTGTTTATCCACCCCCTCCGCAATGTTCCAGGTGATGTAGTAACCCTCCGGGAGGGGGTTAGTCACCACCGGCGACAGGACAGTCTCCTGACCGGCATACACCACAGCAGCAGGGTGGGAAAACCCATTGACCATCCGGGTGGTGTTCATGTAGGTGATGCCCTCCCACACGGGGATATCGGCGGCATCGGCAGCAGACGCGATGGCGGGTTCACCGGGGACGAACCCTCCCGGCACGACCAGGCCGGTCAATCCAGCGGTCAGGGCAATGGCAGCGACGGCTGCTGTTGTCGTGGCTTTACTTACTCGCGTGAGAGACATGCCTGCATAGTACCTGATGGTTGCTTTGTCAACCTAATTGGCCCGGTAATTTAGGGTTGCCTCCGGCAGAGTTTCGGCCACCCGGGTGATTTCCGCGTCGAGAAGCGGCAGTGCCCCAGGATTCGCCTTCTCTAAGCCCTCCCGCATCCGCCCAACCTTCGCCCAAGCGTAGCCGATGAGATCGTGGTGAATGTTTGCGCGCTCAATGGTTGCAGCCAACCGCACCAGCGCCTGCCACACCTGGAATTGGCCGGTAGCGGAGTGAAAAATCTCTTCAAAGGCCAAGTCAATGAGTTCTTTCAGTGTTGCTCGCCGCACAAACACGCGCGACAAATCATCCGGGCCGACCAGTACACTCGGCCGTTGCGGGTGGCTGACCAAATCCGCCATTCCCACACCGAGCTCATCAATCGCTGTCACTGCGGTGTACGGGTCGTTGGTGCCGGGGGAGAGGGCGCGCACTGCCAACTCCACTACCTGCTGTTGAGCATAGGTGATGTCGGTGTACTGGCGGGTGCGATCCACGGAGAATGCCTCGCGGACCTGCTGGGCAAGTTTGTTCGCGTCAGTGCCGGGTAGGATGCGGGCAAGGGGAGTCCCGGAAACAATATGGTCCCCGATCCTCGCCAGGGTGACCACCGTTCCCCGGTCGGCGTGAGCCGCCTCCAGCAGAGCCGCAGTGTTGAGATCAGCAACGTAGCCAGCACGCCCGGCAGTAACCAGCGTTCCGCCTGTTGGCCAGGTAATTCCTTCAGTCTCCTCAGCCGTGTCAGTGCTGGCGCGGAAATTCTCAGCTGCGGCCACAAATCGGTCGGAGGACCGAGAGGTTAAATCCTCCATCTGAATCGAGGTGGCAATCTGGTGGATGAAGGCGATGAGCAAGAACACATCCACCATCGCCAACACAATGGCCAGGTGTACGGTCAACGCAGGCACAAAGGCCTCGCCATCGGAGGTGGCGCTGCGCAGATAACGCACCGACAAGGTGGTGTAGACGAAGGTGGACACCAGTACTCCGAGTACCCACTGGTTGCGCCGGTTGGACATGAAGTTGCCCACCAGCCGCGGCCCGTAGCTGGTCGATGCAGTCGCAATCACCGAGATAGTGATAGAGAATGCCGTCGCGGCGGCAGCAAAGGTTGAGGAGCCAATTCCAGAGAGCAGACCGCGTGAGCCATCTACACCGATCTGGAAGAAGAATGGCACTTTCTGTGGTAGGCCTGTAGCAATTGCCAACTGATCAACCCGAACCATCATCTCCGCCAAGACCAGTGCACACAGGACACAGACAGTCGGGATGAACCAAAACGAGTTGACGATGCGCTGAATCTTCGTGGCAGTCCAGGGGGAAGGTTTCACACTGAGCCAGTGTAGCCTCACCCCGTTTGTCACCGGTGTTGAATGCCCGTTGCAGCGATGAGTGAAGCAGCCACCATGAGCACCCCCATCGCTACCGGCTGAGATACGCCGAACCCGGAGAAAATCCCCACCAACGGTGAAACCGCACCGGCGGCGATGAATTGGCCTGCCCCCATCAGGGCAGAGGCGGCACCGGCAGTCGTGCGCACCGGCTCAATTGCCAACGCCGAATTGTTGCCCATATTCGCCCCGTTGACACCGACCACCACTGCCAAGAAGGCGATGACCACCCAGGCGGGTCCATTCAGGAGGGCGGCAATCAGCACTGCAACAGAACCAGCAATCGTCACCGCGTTACCGATGCGCGCCAGGCGCAATGCCCCATACTTGCCCACAATCTTTGAGTTACCAAACGACACCAGCGTCATCACTGCCGTCAAGCCAGCAAATGTCAGAGCGTACTGAATTGGCGTAAAACCAAAGTGAGTTTGCAACACGAACGGGGAGGCAGCCACATAGGCAAACATTGCGCAGAAGGAGAAGATGTAGCCGGCGGTATGGCGACGGTACGTGCGATCGCGCAACACCACAGCAAACCCGTGGAACATCGGTTTCAAGCCCACCCCACTGCGCCGCTCAGCTGGCAGCGTCTCCTTGAGTACCGTCAGTACCAACACCACATCCACGGCAGCAAAAATCGCGATCATCCAAAACACCGACCGCCATCCCCACGCCGCCACTAAGAACCCACCGATCACCGGCCCGACCACCGGCGCAATCCCGCCGATGAGCATGAGGAGAGAGAACGCCTTTGCTAGAGCGGTACCGGTGGCCATGTCTGCGGCTACGGCCCGCGCCAGCGCAATCGCGGTACCTGCGGCGAAACCCTGGATGAGCCGCGCCACATAGACCACCCAGATGTTTGGTGACAAGGCGACCGCCGTCGATGCCACTAAGAGAAACCCGAGCCCGGTCAGCAACAGCCTGTGTCGACCCAACCCGTCAGAGACCGGACCCATCACCAACTGGCCTACCGCATTGCCAATGAGGAACGCCGTCACAGTCAGCTGCGCCAGAGCGGTAGAGATAGAAAACTCCTCAGCCAAATGCGGCAACCCTGACAAGTAGGCGTTGATCGACAGTGGCCCGACCATCGTCACTAACGCCAAAATAATGAGAATCCCCGTCGGGACTCCACCCTCAGTCGGGCTTACAGGAGTTGGTCTAATCGGAGTAGTGGGCACTTCTTCCACCATAGTGCGCCTCGCACACGAGGTTACTGTTGGGGCTTACCTGTCGGAGTAACTGCCGGAGGCTCGACGGAGCAGCGTTGCAGCTGCCGACATCGGATCGTTCGCCCCCATAATCTCCGAGACCACACAGATCCCATCCACCCCATACACCTGTGCCACCGTGTCCGCATGGATGCCCCCGATCGCCACTGATGCGATTCCACGCGCGCGTCCTATCCGGGCAATCTCAGCGACCGTATCTGGCCCGATACCTTCCCCAGCATCCGTTTTTGTTGGAGTCTGCCACACTGGTCCGATACCCAACACATCCGGCGGGCGGACCCCGGCAGCGTCGACACGCTTGAGCGACTCATCCAGCTCAACCAGTGAACCCACCGACAACCCCACCATGAGTTCGGCGGAAAGGGTAGCCCGGGACTGGACATAGGGTGCGTCCGTTTGGCCGACATGGAGGTGGAATCCGTGTTCACGGGCGACATCTAGGCGGTCGTTCACAAAGATCGGAATCGCGGCATATCCAGCCTCCGCCAGCGCGGCACGGGTGGCAAGCGCACAGCTGGCCACCTCCTCATCAGAACCGTGCTTATCGCGAATCTGCACACAGGTCACCCCGCCACGGACAGCTTTCACAACAATGCCAGGGACCAGGTTACTCCCGCCAGCTAGATCCGGATCGGTGACAAGGTAGAGCGTGAACGGTGAGTGGTGATGCATAGTGGAAAACCACGATACCCTACAATGGCTAGAGAGTTCTACGAGTAACCACGACTACAGCTAAGGGACGTAAGGAACGTGTTTGAATCCCTCTCAGATCGACTGACCGGTGCACTGGCAGGCCTGCGTGGCAAAGGCAAGCTCAGTGAGGCCGATATCAACACAACGGCGCGCGAGATCAGACTGGCCCTGCTCGAGGCCGACGTATCGCTGCCGGTGGTGCGCGAATTCATCAAGTCGATCAAGGAGCGGGCCGTTGGCACGGAGGTCTCCAAGGCACTCAATCCAGCCCAACAGGTGGTGAAGATTGTCAATGAGGAGCTCATTGGGATCCTCGGTGGGCAAGAGCGCCGCATCAACTTTGCGAAGAACCCACCGACGGTGATTATGCTCGCCGGTCTGCAAGGTGCTGGTAAAACAACCCTGGCCGGAAAACTTGCCCACTACCTTGTCGCTAACGGGCACACGCCTCTGTTGGTGGCCGCTGACCTGCAGCGCCCTGGTGCTGTCCAGCAGTTGCAGATTGTCGGTGAGCGCGCGGAGGTGCCCACCTTCGCCCCTGACCCAGGTACTACCTTGGGGTCCAATGACCATGAAATGGGCACCTCCCATGGGGATCCGGTGCAGGTTGCCCGTGACGGTGTCGCAGAAGCGCGCCGTCAGCAGCGCGACGTGGTGATCATCGATACCGCTGGTCGGCTGGGTATCGATGAAGAGCTGATGACTCAGGCTCGCAATATCCGCGATGCGGTCAATCCGGACGAGGTGCTCTTTGTCATCGATGCGATGATTGGTCAGGATGCGGTGGCAACTGCCGAGGCGTTCCGCGACGGGGTCGACTTCACCGGCGTGGTGCTCACCAAACTCGACGGCGATGCACGTGGTGGTGCGGCACTGTCCATCCGTGAGGTCACCGGCAAGCCGATTATGTTCGCCTCCACCGGTGAGAAGCTGGCGGACTTCGATGTGTTCTATCCGGAGCGGATGGCCTCCCGGATCCTCGGCATGGGTGACATTCTCTCCCTCATTGAGCAGGCTGAGGCCACCCTCGATGAGGAAAAGGCGCTGGAGACTGCCACCAAGATCGGCTCAGGAGAGCTCACCTTGGAGGACTTCCTCGATCAGATGCTGATGATCCGGAAGATGGGGCCGTTGGGCAACATTATGAAGATGCTGCCCGGTGGTGGGCAGATGGCGCAGATGGCGGACATGGTTGATGAGAAGCACCTTGACCATATCCAGGCGATTATTCGGGCGATGACACCGGCGGAGCGGGCGAACACGAAGCTGCTCAACGCCTCGAGGCGTCGCCGCATCGCCACCGGTTCGGGCACCACCGTTCAGGATGTCAACCAGCTGGTCGAGCGTTTTGAGCAGGCGAAGAAGATGATGGGGCAGATGGCCGGTCAGTTCGGGCTGCCCGGTGCTGGTGGATTCGGGGGCGGTCGCAGTGCCACGAAGAAGAAGCCGAAGCCGCGCAAGGGGAAGAACGGTAAGGTGAAGAAGAAGAAGGGGAAGAATCAGAATCGTCCGCGCAGCGGTGGCGGCATGCCGGGGATGCCCGGACTTCCCGGGATGGGTGAGGGTGGAATGCCGTCAGCAGAGGAACTGGAGAAGCTGCAGCAGGAGCTGGAAAAGAACGGGGGTCTGCCTGGTGGTTTAGGCGGCCTGGGTGGCCTTGGCGGCGGACTTGGTGGGTTTGGTGGCCTGGGCAAGTTTGGGAAGTAGCCGGTGATTTGGGAAGTTGCTGCCGGTGTAGTACCCTTACCCAGGTTGCTGTGAAGAGCAGTACCGATGGTGTTTAAGTTCCATGACACCCTTCGGCTGCCGTCACCACAGTTAACTGTAAAAGAACTGTTCAAGGGTTGAAACCGGCTCGTCACAGAACGAGTGCTGTACTGCCCAGTGACTATAAGGAGAATTCACCATGGCTGTGAAGATTAAGCTCATGCGCATTGGTCGCATCCGCAAGCCGTCCTACCGCGTCGTCATCGCCGATGCTCGCACCCGCCGCAATGGCCGGGTCATCGAGGAGATCGGCCACTACGAGCCGCTCCAGGAGCCCTCCCTCATTGAGATCAAGTCCGATCGCGCCCAGTACTGGTTGGGTGTGGGTGCCCAGCCGACCGAGCCCGTCCTCGGCCTGCTCAAGGTCACCGGCGACTGGCAGAAGTTCAAGGGTGAGCCCGGTGCTGAGGGCACGCTCAAGGTGAAGGAGCCGAAGAAGTCCAAGCTCGACCTGTTCAACGAGGCCCTCAATGAGGCCAACAATGGCCCGAGTGTGGAGGCCTTCACCGAAAAGAAGAAGAAGGCGAAGGCAGAGAAGGAAGCTGCGGAGAAGGCTGCTGCTGAGGCTGCGAAGAAGGAAGCTGAAGAGCAGGCCGCCAAGGAGGCCGAGGAGGCTGCTGCTGCTGAGGCTGCCGCCGAGGAGGCCCCGGCTGAGGATGCCGCTGCTGACGAGGCTCCCGCCGAAGAGGCTGCCGCCGAGGAGTCCCCGGCTGAGGATGCCGCTGCTGAGGAGAAGGCCGAAGACGCCGAGTAAGCTTTCGCTTCATCTCACATAAACGTCAACCGCCTGCTGGTACCGGAAGGTGCTGCAGGCGGTTTTGTCTGTTGTAGTTATACTAGCGGGGCTTGTCCCTAGACTGGTCGACGACTAGTCTAAACCTATGAAGACTGTTGGTTCCTACGAGGCAAAGACACACTTCGCCCAGATTTTGAACGAAGTTGAAGCCGGGACTGTCTACACCATCACTCGACACGGTCGCCCGATTGCTCGTGTCGTGGGCATCAAGCAAGTGGATGATCCCGCTGCTGTTGCCGGAGAATTCGCTGCCTTCAGGAAGGGTAGAAGGCTCGGATTCGACGTTTCGGAGGCGGCCTCGGTAGGGCGAAGGTAAAGACCGGTGATAGTTGTCGATTGTTCGCTTACTATGGCATGGTGCTTTGAGGACGAGAGAACCGATGATACTGACCTCCTTCTGGATCGCGTGCTAGAAGAGGGTGCGTGGGTACCAAATCTCTGGGTTTACGAAGTCGCGAACGTCCTTACTGTCGGTCTTCGCCGTGGGCGACTCACTCAAGAGGACTGCCACACAGTGATTGGACTCCTCGAGAAATTACCAATCACCGAAGCGCCGTTCGACATGATGATTGATACTCTCGTTTCCGGTGCCGAGGAGTACGGCTTAACCGCGTATGATACGGCGTACCTGATGACGGCTCGCACACTGGGTGTTCCGTTGGGGTCGTTGGATACACAACTTCGGGAAGCCTGCACCACGATTGGGATTGACGTTGTTCCGTAAGACGTAGATTACAGCGCAGTGATAATCTCCTCGGTTGTTCCAACCTCGGCGAATACGGGGATGGTGCGGGCGAGTGTAAAGTCCTTGCGCTCGCCGTCAAAATCGGCGGTCGCATCAGCGGCCACGGTGACATTGAATCCAGAGTCAAAACCTGCCCGCACTGTCGATTCGACACCTACACCGGTGGCTATACCGGTGACCACGATGCCCGTGACACCGTTGTCTTCCAAGAGACGGCCCAGCTCCCCAGAAAGAAAGGCGTTCGTGCCAAATTTCTCCAGAACATGATCGTCAGCTTCCGGCTCGATGGCCAGCTGCGCCATTTCCTCGGGCAGTCCCTCGCCGGGGGACTCAAAGCCGGTACGGTGCTGCGGCATACCCGTCGCCTTTATCCAGATCACCGGCAGTCCGTGCGCACGAAATGCTGTGGCCAGCTTGGCGGTGTGTGCCACTACCTCGGCTCCCGCCTCGCCGGTGCCACCGACCATTGCCTTCTGCGTATCGACGACAACGAGCGCTGTTTTCTCATCAAGTCCTGTAATAGCCATGCCCCAACCAACGCCACCTCG
>R14__coassemble_1977_pt1 | contig 9270 bp, 12 predicted proteins | sample R14__metabat2_low_PE_014 | metagenome-assembled genome bin R14
CCCTGATGTCCATTCAGGTGATCAAGGGCGGGGATATCGGCGATGGCTTCGCTGAGGCATATCGGAGGGGATCTGAAGCCCACGATGAGATTATCCGGGACACTGCCGGAGTCACCCGCACCACCAACCGGGCCGGCGGGCTCGAAGGTGGGATGACCAACGGACAGCCGCTGGTGGTGCGTGCGGCAATGAAGCCCATCTCCACGGTGCCGCGCGCCCTGAAGACCGTGGATATGGCCTCCGGCGACGAGGCAGTCGCGATTCACCAGCGCTCAGATGTGTGTGCAGTGCCCGCGGCCGGTGTTGTAGCCGAGGCGATGGTTGCCCTTGTGTTAGCTCGCGCCGTGCTGGAGAAGTTCGGTGGGGACTCGGTGGCTGAAACCAAGCGCAACGTCACAGGCTATAGCAAGGGTGTGGAGGAGAAGCTTGCCTTTGAGCGCGGTGAGGACGTGAACAATGACCACAGCTAACCCGCTGGTCGTCCTCGTTGGCCCGCCGGGGGCGGGGAAAACCAGTGTAGGCACGGTGCTCGCCGAACGTTTGGGAGTCGGGCTCACCGATTCCGACCAGCTCATCGCCGAGAAGTTTGGCAAAACCTGTGGGGAAGTGTTCGCTGAACTCACCGAACCCGGATTCCGCGAGGTGGAGGTCCCCGCCGTCGCCCACGCCATCGCCCAGGGCGGAGTGGTGTCACTCGGCGGAGGAGCAGTGACCACCGAGGCCAACCGTGAGCTGCTCGCTCTGGTATCAGCTCACGGCACACTGGTGGTGTGGCTGGACGTGGATGCCCAGGAAGCCGTCGCCCGGACCGCCCCGGAAGGCACCCGCCCGATCCTCGATGCCGTCACCGACACCGACCCGGTCGCCCACTACCAACAGCTGCTGGACAGGCGGCGCGGCTGGTACGAAGAGGTCTCTGGTCTCCACCTGATGACCACCGGACGCACCACCGCAGAACTGGCAGACAGCATTCTCGAATCTCTCGCCGATGAGTAGAATGAGCCCCCATGAGCCACGTTTCGCGCACCATCACTGTCCACGGCAACCCCGACTATGACGTTGTCATTGGCGAGAACCTCGTTCCAGACGTCGTCACGCTAGCAAAGGCACAACCGCAGGCGACGAAGGTGCTCATCATCTGCCAACCCAGCGTCCACAAACTGGCCATGAACCTGGCCGACGAGCTCACCCGCGCCGGGTTTGAATCAGTGCTGTGGGCCGACATCCCCGATGCCGAAGTCGGCAAAACCATCGAGGTCGCCCGTGAACTGTGGGAGATGTGCGGGGACAAAGTCATCGGCCGGGCGGACCTGATCATCGGCGTGGGCGGGGGAGCTGCCACCGACCTCGCCGGATTCGTCGCCGCCACGTGGATGCGTGGCATTCAATGGATTGCCATGCCGACCAGTCTGCTCGGGATGGTCGATGCAGCTGTGGGCGGCAAAACCGGCATCAACACTGAGTCGGGCAAGAACTTGGTCGGCTCGTTCTATCCGCCGATCGGGGTGTTCGCCGATATCAACACCCTACGCACCCTGCGGGAAGATGAACTCATCAACGGGATGGGGGAAGTGATCAAGTGCGGTTTCATCGCCGACACCGAGATTCTGGACATCGTCGAGGCCGACCCGCAAGCGGCGACGAACCTGGTGGGGGATACCACCACCCTCACCGACCTGGTCGCCCGCGCCATCCAGGTGAAAGCCGATGTCGTGGGTAAAGACCTGAAAGAATCCGGTCTGCGTGAAATCTTGAACTACGGCCACACCTTCGCCCACGCGGTGGAGCTGGAGGAGAACTATGAGTGGCGGCACGGGCAGGCCGTCTCCGTCGGCATGATGTTCATTGCCTACCTGGCCGAAAGCTATGGGCTCATCGACGCGGACCTCGTTGCCCGCCACCGGCGTATCCTCGACAGTGTGGGGCTGGCCACCAGCTATGAGCAGGGGAAGTTTGACAGTCTCCTCGACCACATGCGCCGGGATAAGAAGAACCGGGCAGGCACTCTGCGGTTCGTCGCCCTTGACGGTCGAGCCGGGGCAACGACCCGGTTGGAGGGGCCAACAGAGGAGAAACTGCGTGCAGCCTACGAGCGGTGTGTCTAAGCTTAGGACTCATGCTGACAATTCTCCTTCTCAACGGTCCCAACCTTGACCGGCTCGGGTCGCGCCAACCCGATGTCTACGGGGCGGAAACTCTCGCCGATGTCGAGGCGGCAGCCACCGCGCGGGCCGGGGAGCTGGGAGCAGAACTCATCTGCCGCCAATCCAACCACGAGGGCCAACTCATCGACTGGGTGCACGAGGCAGCTGAGAACAACTGGCCGGTGATTATCAACGCCGGGGGTTTCACTCACACCTCCGTGGCGCTGCGCGACGCGCTCGCTGAACTCACTGACAGTGTTGGGTTCATTGAAGTGCACATCTCCAACGTGCATGCCCGCGAAGAATTCCGCCACCACTCGTTTATCTCACCCATCGCCGACGGCATCATTGTCGGACTCGGCACCTTCGGGTACATCGCAGCCGTGGAAGCCACCGTCCACAGGTTGGCCGAGAAAAACTAGTCGCACACTATACAGACAAGGACACCGCACATGGCCGTATATGCAGACACTCGCTTCTCCAACCGTCGGCGCAACCTCGCCAGCACGCTGGCTGCCCAGCGTCTCGACGGGCTGGTTGTCACCCACCTCACCCATGTGCTGTTCCTGAGTGGATTCACCGGGGACAACGCTGCGATGCTGGTGAACAAAGACCAATCGGTGAACCTGGCCACCGACTCCCGGTTCACCACCCAAATCGCCGAAGAAGTCCCCGACATTGAGGCTATCATCGCCCGCAACTGCGCGGAAGAACTTCTCAGCCGACTCACCGGGCCGAAGCGCATCGGCTATGAGGCCACCTACGTGACCATGGCCGAACTGGACAAACTGCAGGCGGCAGTCGGAGACGACATCACCCTCGTGCCGGTCACCGGCCTCATTGAAGACATCCGCCTGATCAAAGACCCCGCCTCCCTCGAATACTTGGAACAGGTTGCTGCGATCTCCGTCACCGCCTGGAATGAGCTCGTGGAGGCCGAAGAAATCGCCGTCGGCATGACCGAACGCGAGGTCGCTGCCGCCCTCGAATACCGGATGCGGGTCCTTGGCAGCGACCGAGTCTCCTTTGACACCATCGTCGCCAGTGGAGCCAACTCCGCCAAACCCCACCACACCGCATCCGACAAGGTCATCGACGACGGCGACATTGTCACTGTCGACTTCGGTGCCTTCGCCCGTGGCTTTAACTCCGACATGACTCGCACAGTTATTGCCGGGCATACCACCAAGTTCTCCCGCGAAATCTACGACATTGTCCTTCGCGCCCAACAGGCCGGTATCGAGGCAGCCATTCCGGGAACCCCCGTCCGCGAAGTGGACAAAGTCTGCCGGGACATCATCACCGAGGCCGGCTACGGCGACTACTTCATCCACTCCACCGGCCACGGTGTCGGACTCGACGTGCACGAGGCTCCGTATGCCTCGACGCGCGGAGAAGGCGAACTTGCTCCGGGGATGACACTGACCGTCGAACCGGGCATCTACATTCCCGGCAAGGGCGGGGTGCGCATTGAGGATACGGTGATTATTCGTTCCGGTAAACCGCACATTATCACCGATGCACGAAAAGAGCTGACGGTGGTGTAAGGTGTATCCGGCTGTACGGAAGACTTACTAGGAAAAGGAAGAATACCTCATGGCATCGACCGCAGATTTCAAAAACGGCATTGTCTTGAAGATGGACAATAAGCTCCAGCAGATTATCGAGTTCCAGCACGTCAAGCCCGGCAAGGGCCCGGCCTTCGTGCGCACGAAGCTGAAGGATGTCGTCTCCGGCAAGGTGGTTGAGCACACGTTCAACGCCGGCGTGAAAGTGGAGATCGCCAACGTTGACCGCCGTGCCATGACCTACCTCTACTTTGATGGCACCAGCTACATCATGATGGATGACAAGACCTTCGAGCAGACCGAGGTCACCGCCGACCAGATCGGCGATGCCCGCCGCTTCCTCAAGGAAAACATGCCGGTTCAGGTTTCTTTCAACGACGGCCAGGTGCTCTTCGCTGAATTGCCGGTATCCGTCGAACTGCTGGTGGAGCACACCGACCCGGGTTTGCAGGGCGATCGCTCCACCGGTGGCACTAAGCCGGCCACCTTGGAGACTGGTGCAGAAATTCAGGTGCCGCTGTTCATTGAGACCGGCAACCTGCTCAAAGTGGACACCCGCGATGGGTCTTACCTCTCCCGCATCCAGAACTAATGACCGTTTAGATCAGTGAGCTACGAGTACTCAGAAGAGCAGAAGCGCCGCCGTGGAGCCCGCTTCAAGGCGCGCAACCAGGCCGTCACCATCCTGTTTGAGGCCGAGTTGCGCGACACCGACCCCGTTCAGGTCGTCGACGAACACGCTGAACTTGCCCCCACTGTGGATGGTGAGGAAAAGCCGATTGTTACACCTGTCCGCGACTACACCCGCACCCTTGTGGAAGGGGTTGCGGTGGCACTGGATGACCTCGATGAGATCATCGACCGCGAACTCGGTGTTCGAGACTGGTCGCTAACTCGTATCCCCGTGGTGGATCGGGAAATCCTGCGCGTTGGAGTGTGGGAGTTAGTCTTCGGACCGAAAGATGTGCCAGGGCCGACAGCGATCTCCCAGGCCGTGGAGATTGCCACCATGTATGCAGCCGATCGCGCCGCCAGCTACATCAACGCTGTGCTCGACAGTGTGCTCAATGACCCGGATCCGCGTCGCCTCGCCGAGAAGGCAGCGCAGGCTGCGCGCGATGCGGAAGCCCAGCGGGCGGTGGAGCGCCGCCGCCACCGCGACCGCAAGCGCAGTCACTCCCGCCGCATACGCAGGAAGCTTGGCCCGGACGTGACCATCCGGCTGATGACCGAGTCCGGTCCAGGCAGCCGTGCGGCGTTGCGACGCGAACTCATCACCCGCAAGCTGGCGCTATCGGCGGCCGGGGTGCGTTACGATCGACCACTCAAATCAGGCATACGTATCTTCCGGGTTCACCCCGTCCATCTGCGCCGCGTGTACTAGCGCACGGTTGATGAGCGATCGACCGTCATGTGCGGCGATCGGACCATCCGAGAAATATATATCTGCTGATCCCGGGGGTTTGAATCCAGCTCGTTTCGTGGTTGGGTCTCGTACTATTCGTCCATTTCTGGGAGGTCTGTCCGGGTTATCATCGTTTCTGCCGTTGTGGACACGACACAGCCCAATGAGGTTGTCCTGGCGAGTTGGCCCGCCGTGCTGATAGGCATCAATGTGGTGGATTTCTCCGTCTTTGACCAGCCGTCGGCATCCCGGCATCGCACAGGTGACGGTCTCGATGATCGCAGCCATGCGTTGGTTCGGGGTGGCGAACCTGTTCTTGATGTTGAAGGTTGCGATCAAGTCTGCATTCTTGTCGGCTATCGCCAGCCATCCGGTGTCGGCGAGGAGAAGCTGGGCGGCCTCGTGGAGGGTGAAAGTGTTGCCGAACGTGTCGACGAGCGTCCCACCCTCTGCATACTCAAACTTATCGAGGACTGCGATGAGAGCTGGCTGATGGGGAGCTGGGGACTGTTTGGTGGACTGTTGGTTCAGAAGCGCGGCGATTGCACTATCGGCCATTGCCTGGTGGAGATGAACGGTGGGGTTTGTCTTCTGTGCGAGTCGGGCTTTTTTAAGGATGACATCGGAAATGTTGTTAATGATGTGCTCCTCGGCCCGCAATAGGAGATGCTTGTAGCCGGCGGCATCGGGATCCTTTGAGATGGCGCAGAAGCGTCCGGCTTTGGTAGCCGGTGGGTTGATTTGGCGGACTAGGTCGCGGGCTTCTTGTTTGAGGCTGTCGCAGCTGAGTGCTGGAGCTCGGTGACACAGTTCGAGGCGGACATCTTCCCGGGACATCGATGCGCCGGTGCGTACCATGTTCACCGCTGAGGTGATGATGGTGATTTGTGAGAGGCTGAAGGTGGCAGCCAGTGTGAGTGCTTCCTGCCGTTTGGTGCTTTCACTTGTGTGGGGCCGGTGGAGGGGGCCAAACCATGATTTTCACAGAACAATCCATTGGGATGCTTCGTGTTCGGTGACCTTAAGTTCTTTGGCCATTAGGTGGGCGGCGTTGGAGGATTCCTGTAGGCGCGCGTAGGCTTCGCGGGCCACGTCGAGGCCGCGAATTGAAGTCAGTGCGCGCAGGTTTTCCATGCCAGTGAGCCTACTGGGGTAGCAGAAAACCAGGGGCACGTTATCCACATTTTTAGTTTCGTGAAACTACTACGTCCTGGGGTTTTGTGGAGTTATCCACAGGGCAGTGTGTGGAAACAGCGGTGGGCACTACCCCCGTCGATAAGCGAAGAAAACAGGCCTTATCTGGTGTGATCATGGATTGGGTAGGCTCCCCCCTGACAGGTATTTGCCAGGTTTCTTAGAATGAGAGAATGGGACACTTTTCTGTAGACGATGCCCGCGACCTATTCGTGGGTGAGAACTTCCAGCTCAAGACTGTCGATCCGGCCTCTACCCCGAATTTTTCGGGAGATGAGGATGACTGTGCGAAAGAGATCGCAGAGATCGCCGAGGAGTTGGCGGACCTTCAAGAGCGGATGTATGCCCACGCCCGCTCTGACAATCCGAACACCCCCAGCATTCTCCTGGTTCTCCAGGGGATGGATACGGCAGGTAAAGGTGGCATCATCCGCCACGTCATCGGCGAGGTCGACCCGCAGGGTGTCCAGTTGGAGAGCTTCGGGGTGCCCACCGAGGAGGAGAAACACCACGATTTTTTGTGGCGGGTGGAAAAGAAACTGCCAGGGCCTGGTCTCATCGGCGTCTTCGATCGCTCCCACTACGAGGATGTGCTCGTCCAACGGGTTCATCAGATGGCTCCGGCAGACGAGATTGAGCGGCGCTACGGGGCCATCGTGGACTTCGAGAATGAGCTGCTAGAAACCAAGAACATCCACATCATCAAGGTGATGTTGCACATCTCCAAACAGTTCCAATATGAGAACCTCATGGAGCGGCTGGACCGTGAGGACAAGTACTGGAAGTTTAACCCCGGCGACATCGATGAGCGTCAGCTGTGGGATGAGTACCAAGAGGCCTATGAGATTGCCCTCCAGCGCACCTCCACTGAGCAGGCACCCTGGTACTGCATCCCCGGCGACAACAAACCCTATGCTCGAATGGCAGTGGCTTACCTGCTGTTGGGAGTACTCAGAGACCTGGACTTGGAGTGGCCGGCCGCCGATTTTGATGTGGCGGAGCAACAGGCACGGCTCAAGGCAGCTCGGTAGCTAGCTCCTGGGTGAGCCTGCCCACCGCTGCGACAACCCCAGCGAACCCCCGCTGCAGGTTGTGCTCTAGCTGTACATCCGTCAGGCCCTCACCGATGTAGACCTCGATCTCTGTGCCTGCCCGATGAGGCTGGCCGGGTTCGATAATGACCACCGTCTTCACCCCGGGCAGAGCATTGTTGACCTGGTTCGCAGCCAGATACGTCGGCAGCTGCTCACTGTACTGTGTGGCGGTGGTTGCCGGGGTTTCTGGGAGCGTCGTCTCTGCTCGGATGAGGAGTGTCGCCTCACTCAGGTGAGTGACGGCGACCGGAATCTCACCTAACGTGGCAAACCACTGGGGCACCGGAGCCGCCGACACCCCGGGGGTATCCGGCAGGTCAGCAGCCGCAGTCAGCGTGATCCCGCCGGCCTGAGCGGCAGCAACAATGCGCTCATCGGTCACCGGGGTCGGGGGCAAGGGGATAATCATCACTATTCTCCTTCCGTCCAATCGACAGCCTGCGGAAAGTTCTCCTCCAACCACTGCCCAGCCACCCCGAACTGCTGAATCGTCGTGGCTACCCAGGCGCGCAGTTGAGCGTCGGTAAGCCCAAAAGCCACATCCACAGCCCGCCCCATCACCACCACAAGCGTGCCGTCCAACACCTGCACAGACAGGGTGGGAATGACCTGGTGGGTGTTGAACGCAGCTGTTCCAGCGATGAGTCCGGCGATCTGGTCCTCATCCAATTGTCCACGCCACCGCCCCAAACAGTGCAGCGTATCGGCGGCGGGAGTGAATTGCAGGATCATGTTGGTGAAACCCACCAGTACCCCCTGCGAGGCATCCTCGGCCGGCTGCGAATTCAGCCCCAGCGAGGTGAGAACGGCTGTCAGCCGCTCAGGTGTGTACGGGGTGGGGGTGGCAGGAGCATCCATACCTGGTTTATATCACAGCCAGACAGCCTGTGTGGTAGTGTTGCTCAACGGAAAATCACAGATTCAGACATCCTTTAACGGACCGCACAGTGAGGCGGGGAAGGAGGTCACGATGAACGAACCGGCAGAGAAAACTGTCCTGCTTTCAGCAGCAGATGTGTCCCGCACGGTCGCCCGCATCGCGCACCAGATTATTGAAAAAACAGCCCTCGACGGTCAGGGGCCACGCGTCATTCTATTGGGCATTCCATCTGGGGGAGTACCACTGGCCAAACGCCTCGCCGCAGCTATCGCCGAATACTCCGGCGTGGACGTGGAAGTCGGTGCCCTCGATGTCACCTTGTATAGAGATGATTTGCGCACCACGCCACACCGCGCGTTGCAACCAACCTCCGTCCCGCTCAGCGGCATTGACGGTGCAACAGTGGTGCTTGTCGACGATGTCCTCTTCTCCGGCAGAACCATCCGCGCCGCCCTCGACGCCCTCCGCGACATCGGCCGTGCTGGGTCGGTGGAACTGGCTGTGTTGGTTGATCGCGGCCACCGGCAGTTGCCGATTCGGGCGGACTATGTGGGGAAGAACATTCCGACGGCCGCCGACGAGAAGGTGGAGGTCACACTCGAGGAATTGGATGGGGAGGACGGGGTCTACCTGTATCGGAGGTTGAGCAAGTGAAACACTTAGTCAATGCCGGTGAGCTGACTGCCACGGAGATCACAGAACTGCTCGATCAGGCGGAGAATTTCCGTCACGCCCTGCTGGATCGGGAGGTAAAAAAGCTGCCCACCCTGCGCGGGCGGACAGTGTTTACGGTGTTCTATGAGAACTCCACGCGCACGCGCTCCTCGTTTGAAACCGCGGGCAAGTGGATGAGTGCGGATGTCATCAACATTTCGGCATCCTCCTCCTCGGTGCAGAAGGGCGAATCACTGAAGGATACCGGTCTCACCCTCACCGCCGTGGGTGCGGACGCGCTCATCATCCGCCACCCCTCCTCCGGTGCTGC
>R14__coassemble_1998_pt1 | contig 9199 bp, 5 predicted proteins | sample R14__metabat2_low_PE_014 | metagenome-assembled genome bin R14
AGCTGGCCGGGGCGCTGCACTTTGACTCCTCCCTCATCAGCAAATACCGCAACGGTGCGCGCACCCCCACTGACATGGGCATCTACCAGGACCTTGTCGCGTTCTTTGTGGGCAAGATCGCGGTCGCGGGAGCACCCGATGCGGTGCTGGAACTCATCGGCTGCAGCGGGGGAGCAGAGGCGGGTGCACCTGACGTGAACACGGCTGTCACCGCATTCTTGCTGCAAGAGCACAAGGACTCCGAAATGGTCACCCGCCTCTTAGGGGCCCTGGAGAACCGGCCCATCCGCACCATTGACCGGGGCACCCTCTCCCAGATGGTTGGGCTGGTGAGCCTGCCCACCAAGCCGGTGACCAAGAAGAAGGGCAGCAAGGGGCTGCGCAAACTCGTCATCACGTTCCTCTCAGCGGTGGTGAACCTGCCCGAGCCGACCGAGCTCAAACTGTATTCCAGCCTCAACATGGGGTGGATGATCGAGGACCCGCAGTTCTTTGAAACGTGGAAATCGCTCATGTTCTCCGTGCTCACGATGGGGCACACGATTACGATCATCCACAACATTGCCCGCTCCGAAGAGGAGATGTTTGCGGCGATTGAGGGCTGGCTGCCGCTGCACCTGTCTGGCTCTATCAACAGCCACTACGTCACCCCCGACAACTCGGAGGTATTCTCCAACACGATGTTCATCGCCACCGGCCACTTCTGCATCGCCGGCAACACGATGAGCGGTTTGGAGGAGGAAGCGCCCTACTACTTCATCCAGGATACTGAGCAGATGGCGGAGGTGGAGAAGAACTTTGACCAGCTGTTTGCCCGCTCCCCGCAGCTGTTTACCACCCGGATGGCCCACACCTATGACCAGGCCCTCGGGCTGTTGCGCGATGTCACCTCCCTGAGTACCACTGCCCCCACGTTCACGGTGCAGAACCGCCTGCCGCTGTGGCCAATCGATGAGGCCGTCCTCACCGATGTGCTCACCGCCAACAACGCCTCTGAGGAGTGGCAGGCCCAGATCATCGACTGGCTCCACACTATCAAGGGGCTCTACCAGGAGCACCTGAAAACCGGAGAACTCTTTGAGTGCTTCTTCCTGCCAGAGTCCTTCGGCGATGTGCCCTTATATATTGACTTGCCGCACTTCAGTGCCGATTCCCCGACCATTGAGTATGGCCGGGCGGAGTTGCTCTCGCACTTGGACTCCATCATTGCCATTGCCGAGGAGTATGAGAATTACCACGTGGCAGTGATGGATGCGCCCAAGTTCACCAACGTCAAACTCGTGCAGAACAGCGCGAAAGAGGTGTTCACGTTCAGTTTCACCCCGCCGATTCTGATGATCAACTATGCCCACGATGCGGTGCGGCAGAAGATCATCACCTACACCACCGAGGCGATGCGGCGGAACCTAAAAACAACCGCAGAGCTCAAAGCCCTGCGGTCGCGGTTGGCGGATAGTTAGAACGAGATGGTCAGCCCGGGGATCACCCCGGAGAGGGCGGACAAGATGCCGCCGATGATCATGACCAAGAAGATCAGGCCGATGACCATGCCGATGGTTTCATCCTCCGTGAGCTCAGTGTCAGTCATGCCCGCATCATGAGTGGTGCCACCGTGGTTCGGGTCAATGTACGGATCGGGATTGTTGTTCCCGCCGTCGCCGACGATGGCGGCAAGGTTATAGTCCTCGCGGGCGGCGCACTGGTCATACATCGGCAGCGCGCCTCGATAAGTGGCGATAATTTCACCGGCTTCGGCTGCGGTCATTGTTTGGCCGGTATCAGGGTCGGTGAATCCACCCATGCGAATGACCGCCTCAAGTGTCGGAATCTGTTCGCGAGCCTTTGCCGCCAGGTCCTTTGCATCTTCAGCCTTCATAACGGTGGGCTCGCTGCCTGCGACTGGGTAGACATCGTAGAACGTGCACGTATCATCCTGCGGGTTGTAGTCAATGGCGAAGTTGTCCTGGGCTGAGGCTGGCGGGGCGGCGACGGCGATGGTGGCCAGGGCGGCCACGGTGATCAGTGAGCGTGGTGTGCGGGTGTGGAACATGGGTACTCCTAGTCAATTGGGGTATAGGGCGGTTGTTAGGGTGTGGGGTGGGCACCAGGGTGCCCACGGGTTAGAAAGGCAGGGTGACGCCGGGGATGAGGCCCAGGCTAATGGCAATGCCGCCGCCAGCAAGGCCGAGGATGGCGAGGACAGCGATGACGATGCCGGCGATTTCCTCGTCGGTGAGTTCGGAGCTCATCTCATGGCTCAAATCACCGGCGGCACCGAGGTCGCCGTTCATGAAGAGTTGGTACTCGGCCTCACCTTCAGCTTCGTTCATGATGAAGTCCTTGAGGGGGTTGTACCAGTCGTACGGGATGGCGGAAGCCGGTGGGGCAACGGTGGCCACTGTCGTGGCGGTGGCAAGTCCGAGGGCGATGAGGGCTCTACGGGATGTGGGGGTGAACATGGGGTCCTCCTTGTCGGTTGAGAGGTGGAAAACTTTCTGACACCCTCACCGTAAATACAAATCTGTATTGAATGGAAGAGATGTGACAGTCTTGTCATTGACGGAACTGTCACACCTGGGGAAACGCTGATTGCGACGGTTGACGGAGGATATTCACTGCCTAGACTGGAAGATACGAACATGTATCGTATGTAGCCCGCTGCGGCCACTGCGGTATCCGACTAGGAATCAGGAAAAGAGAACCAAGATGAACGTTTCATCGATACTGCGGTGTCCCAGACCGTGGCACCCCAGGCCGCGGCATGTTGGTGCCGTCCTCACCGCCGGTGCCCTCATGCTGGGCGGACTACCCGGTGTGGCCACAGCGGCAGACACTGACCTCTACAACCCACAGCCGATCGTCCCGGAGGGGAGTGTCTGGGAGTTTCCCTCCGGGAAGATCATCGATATGCCCGTGTTGTACTGGGATAGTGCGGAGCCTGCCCTTCAGAACCGGTCCATGCGGGTGGACCCAATACCGAGTGGCCTCACCTTTGATGCCACAACCGGTCACCTGACCGGGACCGTGTCCCCGGTCACTGAGGCGGTGACCCAAGACATGCTGGTCTCTGTCGGCTACGCCGACCAGTCCAACGACCAGTTCTACATTCAGACCCGGATTTCCCCACCAGACCCAGCCAATGGGACCGGGGAGGCGGGGAAGTATGACTTGGAACCAATCATGCCTGTCGCTATCAAGGAGGGCACAGCGTTTTCTGATGTGCGCGTCGTCTTTAGCCAATACGGTGCGTACCCGGCCGCGGGCGAAGCGACGGTGACACTGGAACCGACTCTGCCGTGGTTGACGGTAGACCCGCAGACGGGCCTCGCCCGCGGGACTGCCCCCGCTGTTGACGGAGAGGAGAATATGCACCTCCCGGTGAGGATCCGCTACACGTATGCGGATGGGACAGTTGACGAGATGGACTCGGAGATTATGGTCGAGAACGTGGACGGCGAGCCGACCACTCCGGCTGAGCCCACAGCTCCCACTACTCCGGCTGAGCCCACAGCTCCCACTACTCCGGCTGAGCCGACTTCACCCACCGCCCCCGCGCCGACCCGTAACCAGGTGGCCCCGTCCACAACGCCGACCGTGGCCAATATCGCCTCGCGCTTCACCGCCTTTGATGCGAACGTGGCTGTCATCCCTGGTGGGGCAGAGGCTATCGGCGAAATCACCGTGGCTGACACCGGTGCTACCGTCGCTGGCGGTGGTCAACTCAACCGGGTGAGTGTGAAGGAGGTGCGCCTAGAGTCCCCAGACAGCCTGCCCGAGGGGCTGGCGGTAACCTTCACTGCGGGTGCGTCTACTACGGGGGCAACACCCCAGTTCACGGTGACTGCGGCAGCGACTGCCGCGCCGGGCACCTACACCATCCCGGTGATACTGACCTACGGCGATGACACGACCGACACCGCCCGGCTGGTGGTGACGGTCAGTGAACCGCCTGCCAATACCGTCTACAACCCGGCTTATCAGTCACCTGAGCAGGTGAAGCGCCACTATGCGGCAGTGATTCCACTGGTCAGTGACCCAGCCCTGCCAGACGGGTTGGAATACGCCTTAGTTGAGCCAGTGCCCGCACTAAACGGGTGGATGGTCAACCTGAACTCACACAACGGTGCCCTCACTGTGGTCCCACCGGCCACCGGCACGCAGCCCCTCACTGTGACAGTGCGCGTCACCTACGCCGACGGCACCTTTGATGATGTCACGTGGACGTCGCCACGCATCGCCCCCACCATGGCTGAGCAGAACGCGCCAACCTACGCAGCAGGCAGTGTCCAGGTGGGGAAGTCTGTGACGGTGAACCTCACCAACCAGTCAGTCGGCGGAACCAATCCACCAACCGGCGCGGTACCGCTGCCACAGGGCACCAGTTTTGCGGTGACCGCTGAGGCCGCAGTGGGGATGGAGAACCTCACAGTTGACCCCACCACAGGGACTCTTACTGTGGCACCGTACGCCTCCACGTTGCCGGGGAAGCGCCAGATTCCTGTGCAGGTCACCTACCCGGACCGGTCCACAGAACAGGTAATGGCCACAGTGACTATCCTCACAGCCAAGGGTGGGGAGAGCTTGCAAGCAGATGAGACTATCCCGCCGGTGGAGGTACAGGCGCCGGCGGGAACCACAACCACCAAACAGATCGTCCGCCCCGACGCGACCGAGAAGGTCACCTATGAAGTCGCCGAAGGCTCCCTGCCTGAGGGGTGGACGGCCTCAGTGGATGATGACGGAAAGGTCACCGTCACCCCTGCTGCGGGGGCAACCGGTAGCCAGAAGATCACCGTCAACGCCACCTACGCCGACGGCACCGTCAACGAGGTGCCCGTCACAGTCAACGTTGGTGCACCGCCCGGCGGAAATGCGCCAGCCAACGGGTCCTCGACAGCAGAGATTGTTGTCGCCGTCGTCAGCGTCTTGTTGGCGCTGGGGATTGGTGGCGGGATCTTCTACTGGGGAACCCAACTACCCGATGGGCGGGCGATGGTCGCCAGCCTGAGAGCACAACTGGGAATGTAAGGAGGAAGTAACCATGAAAACATTACGTTCCATCAGCACAGCACTGTTCGCCGGTGCCCTTGTCCTCTCGGTTGCGCAGGTCGCCCCGGCCACTGCCGCAACTGGCGACGGACCGGCCACCTTCACCGAGGTCACACCAGGCACCGCCGGCGGGGGCATCTTCACCTTCGATCCGGCAGATTCTGTGGCTGAACCCGTTCAGCTGCAGTCGCGGCTGTTTGTTTCCGTCGACGGCCAGCATTTCGTCGATGACAATAACTGGCTGCCCGCCACCGCAGCAGCACCTAAACCCACGGTGGACAAGCGCGATGATCGCACCATCATCACCCAAGAGCTGGACTTGGGGGATGTGGACCTGTCCATGCAGACCGCTGTCAAGGACACCGGTGACAATGTCGGTGAGGTGAGCACGACGCTCACCTTTGACAACAACGGCTCCGATCAGGCGTGGCTGCAGGTGGATGTCATTGACTTCCTCCTCGGGCTCGGCGGCGGCACCATCCTCCCTGACGGGGAAGCGACCACCGAAGGGCTCGACCCGGTCGCTCCCCTCGCGCTGAGCACCGGGGCGGCGACCATGACCAAGAGGTACGGGTACGGCTTTACCGCTGCTGCCACCGGCGACAACTCGGTGGGGTTGTTGAAAAACTCAACCGGCGGCAACATCTACATGGACCCCAAGACTGCTGGAACACAGCGAGTCCAGTGGTTTGAACCCATCGATGCTGGTGATACGGCTATCTACTCTGTATCCACAACGTTTGAGGCGGATGCCTCCTCGGTGGACTCCGACAGTGACGGGTTGCCTAACCTGTGGGAAACCGAGGGCGTAACCATTGGGGATACCTACTATCCGCTGCAACTGTGGGGTGCTGACCCGCAGAAACCCGATGTGTTCCTCCAGCTGAACTGGCAGAAGTCCGAGTTCAAGACGCTCGGCTGCACCAACACCACAGAGGCTGCCACCGCACTGGCGAAGGCGCAGACCTACATTGACTGCAACGAGCGCAACGGGAAAACCCGGTCGCACGTCTCCGTCCGCGAGTTCGCCCCCACCCCCGGGGCTCTCGGGGACCTGGTGGATAAATTTGCTGAACAGGATATCAATCTGCACATTGATGCCGGGGAGTGGACGAACATCCCCAACTACGGCACCGTCTTCCGCAAGGGCGGAGAAACTCTGGCTTACCAGGAGCACGTGTATGCCTCGAGAAGCGAGAACGCCAACACGGTGCTCTCCGGCAACCTCACCTCCATCCTCGGGGAGCGGCAGGCCATCTTCCGCCTCGGGGTGCTGCGTGACTACCTCTACCCAGCAGGTGATCCGGGCCGGCGCATCTCCGGCATCGGCTCGATGGGCTCGCCCACCTTCATCGTGGCCAACTTCCAGGACATGAACTCCGATGCCGTGCGCAACACGATCATGCACGAGTTCGGCCACACCCTCGGGCTCACCCACTCCGGGCCGGACACCAACACCGACGGCACCGCCCGCGGGCTGTATCCGCTGCGCGCAGGCAGCTTTGAGGCGTTCGCACCGCGCTACTACTCGGTGATGAACTACCTCTACCAGTGGTCCGTGTTTGACTTCACCGACACACCGGTGACACAGAACTCGCCGGAAAAAACACAGTTCCCCGCCAACTGCACCGGCACCTTGGCCTGTGCCACCGAATACTCCATCCCCGCCGACTGGCCGGGCCTGGACTTCACACGCGGCAAGTTCGGTACCGGCGGCACCCCCGGCGGCACGCTGGGTACAGATGCCACCGACATCGGTGAGTTGCCTGACGACGAAGTCGAAGTCATCATCGCCGAAAACGCCGAAGATGACGAGAAGGTGGGCATCCACGAGGAAGTCCACACCGACGAGGCGGAGCGCACCTCCGCCAAGGCGAACAATGGCACCGGTGCCATCTTCGTGGACGATGACTACCAGCTGGTGAAAGAGCGCGGCGATAACTTCATCAAGGTGGGTGTGCGCAACTACGGTTCCGACGAACACACCTTCACCGTGGAGCTGTTCTACGGCGACCAGGTGACCACCCGCGATGACATTGTTGTCCCCGGAGTCAGTGAAGAAACCGACAAGAACCAGGTGTTCGCCTACTTCCCGGTCGGGGAGTTGGCCAACCACTCCGGCACCACCCTGGATGTGGCCATCAACCTGCGCAATGAAGACGGTAGTGTGGTCGATTCCATCAACCGCACCCTCGCCTTCCTCGATGCCACCGATGAGGAGCGGGCGGAAGCGGCCAGTAAGGCCGAGACCGACCCGAAGCTCTCCGCTGAGGAGAAGGAGCGGATCACCAACCTGGACAGTGAGGACCGGGTGATCCCCACCAAGGTGTACAACGCCACCGAGGATCAGCCGAAGCTGGACTTCACCGACGCTGCCACCGAGGACACAGGTGACAATTCGGCAGATCAATCCTCCCGCCCGACAGTCACCAGCACCAAGGGCACTGAGGAACGGGAAGTGGAAAAGCCCAACGCAGTGACGGTGGACCCGAACCCGGAGCCCGCCCCGGCCCCCGCGCCGGGCACAGTGGAGGAGGAGTTTGATCCGCTCAGCATCCTCTACTCCATCCTGGGGATTCTCGTGGCCATCGGCATCGGTGCTGCAGCTGCCTTTGCGATGGGGTGACCTAGCGTCGCAGCCCGACCACCCACGCCAGCGCCGCCGTGATGGCGAGCACTGGCAGGGAGGCACCGATGGGCAGTGCCAACTGGAGGAGCACCAGGTAGGTGATGAAGCCGACCAGCCACACCCCGAAGTTCCACCAGTTCAGTCGGCTGGGACTGGTGGTGCCGTGGGCGTTGCTGCCGTGGGCGTTGCTGTTTCCGGTGGCGAAGTGGTCCACAATCATCACTGCTGCCATCGGGGCGAAGACCGCGCCGATGTAGTTCAAGAAGAAGATGATGGAGTCCATGTTCAGGAACATCGCCGCCACCGTTCCCACGATGGTGACTGCCAAAGCGATGTGCCGGGCGGTGAACCGGCTGGTGATGGCGGTGGCGGAGACACCGGAGGACCACGCATCCAAGAACGTGGTGGTGACGGTGGAGAAGATGATGATGATCAACCCCACCACCCCCAACCCCACCTGCAGGAGGATCTGGGCAAAGTCATCGGAGGCGGTGAGAATACTCGCCCCGATGCCGATGGCAAACATCCAGATAGAGGTGACAAACAGGGCCACCACACTCACTCCGGCGGCAGGAACTGGCCGACGAGCCTCCCGGGTGTAGTCGGCCATGATCGGCACCCAACTGAGCACATCGACAGTGGCGATTTCCAGGGCCGCACCAAACGAGATTGGGCTTGCACTGTTGCCTGTACCTGGGTCTGTCACTACTCCTTGGTTGAGGGGGTTTATGTTGGGAAGCGCCACCCCGAACACCTTCAGTGACAGGTAGAGGCACAACACGGCCAGCAGGGCCACGGAGATGGTGGTGAGGATGCCGAGGCGGTTGACACCGACAAAAATCCAGGCAAAGATGAGCACTCCGGTGATCAGTGCCCACGCCCACACGCCCAGCTGAGAGATGCCGTTGGCGGCCAGCGCCGCATCGAAAATCATGATCGAGGTCCACCCGACCAACTGCACCACGTTGAGGCTGGCAAAGAGCTGTGACCCGGCGGTGCCAAACGTGTCACTGGCGGCTTCCAGGGCGGTACGGCGGCTGCGCGCCCCGATGATGGTGACCAGATAGAGCACAATGCAACCGATGAGGTGACCGAGCACGGCAGCTGTCATCGCTTTTCCCCAGCCCAGCGGGGCGAGGAAGGTGCCCATCATGATGACCGGCACGGAGATTGCGCCACCTGTCCACAGCAGGGCGTTATTGACCAGCGAGGTGCCACCGGTAGCCGGTGTGGTTGGGGTGGTGGGGGCGGTTACAGACACAGTCACAGGATGGTTCCCTTCAGTTCCTACGGTGGCATTATCCACATCAGGTCGGCGGGTCGGAGCGGCACAGCTCCCTCTCAGCCCACTGCCGTGAGCTCCCCAGTACGTCAGCCAATATACACCTACCTGCTTTGGTCACCTACCTGCTTTGGTCACCTACCTGCTTTGGTCACCTGCCTGCTTTGGTCACCTGCCTGCTTTGGTCACCTGCCCCGCCGGACGGTAATGCGGGCTAGGATAAAGCCTATGCTTCCACG
>R14__coassemble_2041_pt1 | contig 9032 bp, 9 predicted proteins | sample R14__metabat2_low_PE_014 | metagenome-assembled genome bin R14
GACCACCAGCCGATGGCACCGGCGTTTGCCTTCCGCTTTGACACGGTCAAACCAGATGCTGCGGGCAAGACTCATGCGGTGACAATTTCCGGGGACACCACCTACTGTGCCAACACGGCCCGGCTGGCGCGCGGGTCCAATGTCCTCCTCCATGAGGCCATTGACATGGAGTGGGTGGCAGAGCGAGGTAGCGAGATGGACAACCCAGAGAATGCGAAGGCCTCAGTGGAACACCACAAGAAAGCCCACTGCACCCCGGAGGATGCGGGCCGGGTGGCCACTGAGGCAGGTGTTGGGCTCCTCGCCCTCCATCACCTCGTGCCCGGGCACGCCCACCAGCAGGCCTTTGCTCAAGCTGCCAGCACATTTGCCGGGCCGGTCCTCATCCCTGAGGACCTCGAGGTGATCGAGTTTTAACCCGAGGTTATTAAATCTAGGGCGTGAGCCTTACAGGTTGAGGGAGCCACCGTTCTCCTCAAGGAGGGTGGTTGCTCCCTCGCCGAGGGCCTGAATCTCCCCACCGATCGTGGTGGTATCTGCTGTGCCGCCATCGACGCGGACGGTGGTGACACCGTCACCGTGAGTGATGAGGTTGCCACCGACGGTCAACTTCTGGATGTGGCCGTCTGCCTGGATCGACAGCGCCATCGCTTCGAGCTCCATGATGACCCCCTTGACCAGGGAATCACCGATGCCACCGTGGGTCTCAATATCGCCGGTGATGGTGATCGAGCCGACTGGCCGGGAGACCTGCATACCGATGGAGCCGTCCCCGTGGGTGATGAGCCCGGCAAACGTTGCCTCATCGATGGTGCCGTCATACTGGTTGAACGCACGCGCACCGGAGCCGAAGGTCTCAATCGGTTCCTTGGCCTCAAAGTGGTGGACGGTGCCAAAGTTCACAAAACCGATGCCGGAGGTGCCGAAGGAGCGTACGGCCTTCTGGGTAGTCCACGAGTCCACCTCGCCCCACACGTCCAGGGTCATGTCATTGACACCGTAGGTGTAGACCACCTCCTTCGAGACAATCTCAGTGGCGTGAGCGCCAGAGAGAATGAAGATGCCGCCGGTGATGAGGTTGGGCTGGCCGCCGGGGATCATCCCGTGGGAGTGAATTTCACCGGTGGTGAGGGTGGAGACCTCCACCTTTCCGCCCTTGTCACCGAAGCCGGCGATAAAGATGCCAGAACCCAGTACGGGGGCCTCAAGCCGGCCAACGGAGATGTCGGTGAGCGTGGCGGTGATCAGTGAGTCCTCGCTGGCGGAGAAGTTGTGAACAGTAAATGCGCCCTGCTCCACGGTGACACCGTACTTGAGCTGGGTTTCGGTGTAGTTGCGGGTATCGGCAAACACCACATCCACCCGGTCGGCCACAATCTGCACCGTCTGTGCTGGTGTCCGGGTAGTCAGCTGGACCATACCGGTGACCCGCAGGTTCTTCAGTGTCAGGGTGCCCAGATCGGTGGCAGTGGTGGGCTGGATAAAGATGGCGCGTGCATCGGCCGCAGTCTGGATGGCGATGTTCTTGACGGTGTTGTTGGCCGTCAGCCCAATCCCGTCGCCGTGGGAGAAGCCCAGGATGCGCGGCTGCCTTCCGGAGGCGGTGAGGGTGACACCGGCGGGGAGAATAAGTGGCCCGTTGAGCAAAATGGATTGGCCGAGGGCAATCTCAGTGTCAGCAGTACCTTCATCTGTACCTGTTGAGCCGTGGGCGTGCGCAATGGCTGCGCGGAGTTGTTCTTCATTGTTGACTTCAATCATGCTCACTAGAACGCCAGTCCCCCTGAATTATTCCCCGCATGACACGCTGTTTGCTAAACAGGTTAACAATTCATAGAATTAACAGCATGGTCGATACGAAACACCCGTCGCCAAGTAGCAAAGGGCGGGCTGAGCTGCACCGCAGCCTCATGTACGAGTTTCACCGCCTGGCCATCGCCATCGGCCACATGGTGAACAACTACTCCGCCCACACCCAACTCCACGGACACGACGGGGACGGGTTGCTGGCCATCTGGCATGCAGAGATGGCCGGCACACCGCTGACAGTCTCACAGCTGGCCGACAAACTCGCCCTCACCCGCGCCGGGGCCACCTACATGGTGGACAGGCTGGAGGAGAAGGGCTTTGTCTCCCGGGTTCCCGATCCGGCCGATCGGCGCAAAATCCGCCTCCAGGTCTCCGAAGCCGGTCACGACTTCGGGGCCGGGTTCGTCGGTGAAGACCAGGCCTCTGCCTGGGATCCATTTGGTGGCTACACCGATGACCAGCTCACCCTCTTTGTCGCGATGATGACCGACCTGAATAACCAACTTCTTAGTGGCGATGCCCACACCCGAAAGGACCAACAATGAGTTTCTCTGTCACGGCTTCTGCCGAGACCGCCAGCTCTTCCACCACTGGCGAGACCGCCACCTCTTCATCTGCCTCTACTACCTCTGGTGTTCCCGCGAAGTGGGGATTGATTCTCACCCTGTATCTGCTGGGCATCTTCATGGGTGCGCTGGACACCGGTATTGTCACCCCGGCCAGAACCGTCATCCAGAACAACCTTGGGGTCTCAGAGACCACCGGCATCTGGATGATCACCATCTACACCCTCGCCTATGCGGCAGCGATCCCGGTGATGGGCAAGTTCGCCGATATGTTTGGCAAGAAGAAGCTGTATCTCATTGCCATCGCGCTGTTCGGGCTGGGCTCGTTTGGGTGTGGTCTATCCCAGGACCTCGGCTCCTTCCCGGTGCTGCTCATCTCGCGAGTTGTTCAGGCCATCGGCGGGGGCGGCATCGTCCCCATTGCCACCGCCGCGATCAGTGTGTTTGTGCCGCCGGCAAAGCGCGGCATGGCCTTGGGGCTCGTCGGTGCGGTTTACGGGATCGCCAACGTCTTCGGTGCCTCGGCGGGATCCCTCGTGCTCAATATTGCGGGTGTCGATAACTGGCAGTGGATCTTCTACATCAACATTCCCATTGCCCTCTTCGTCATCATCCTCGGTGTGAAATTCCTGCCCGCAGATTCGCAGGAGCGCTCAGCCACTCGGACGGACTACCTGGGTATTGCCATCGTCGTTGTGGCCATCACGTGCCTGCTGTGGGCCATCCAACACGTGGACTTCTTTGCCCTGGGGGAAACGGTCACGGACCCTGATGTCTGGGGCTCATTCCTGGTTGCAATCATCCTGTTCCCCATCTTTGTGCTCGTGGAGCGCCGTGCGGAAGATCCGGTCATTGACTTCACCTACTTTGCGACGCGCGAGGTGGGCATCACTCTGCTCCTTGCCGCGCTGTCAGGCGTGGTGCTCATGGGCGTGGTGTTTGTACCCCAGTTTGCGGAGAACTCGATGCGCCTGCCCACCGGTGACGGCGGTTACCCGGTGATCATTCTTGGTCTGGCCTCCGGCGTGGGGGCACCCATCAGTGGCAAGCTCACCGACAAGTACGGGCCGCGGGCAATCATCGGTATCGGCGCGTGGATTACCGTAGCTGCAGCGTTGACCCTCAACCTGTGGGCGGTGCCCCACCCCGGCTATGTATCCACGATCATCTGCCTTGTCCTCATGGGCTTGGGGCTCGGATTTCTCATTGGTGCGCCGTTGAACTATCTGATGTTGCGGCTCATCCCCGATGAGCAGGCGACATCGGGGTTGGCCAACCTCTCGCTGGTGCGAGCAGTGGGTACCACCCTGGCACCGGCCATTCTGGTGGGGTTGTTGGCCAACTCCCTGTCTGGGTTGTCGGGCACCTTGATGGGCGCTCTGCCCGCACCCAGTGGCCTGCCCCCTCAGGCAGCTGCAGCGATGAGTGGACAGATGACCGGGGAGGATGACAATGGGTCAAACCTGCCACCGGAATTGGTCGACCGGTTGCGCACGGCCGATGTGACCACGGTGGTCGACCGCTCCAAAGAGGTGGCCTCGTACATGTTTGACCAGTTCCGTGAGGAATTGCCGCCGCCTGCGCAGGCCGGATTTGAAACTGCCAAGGCGGACTATCTGGCTCAGATCGACGGTGAGGCCGAGCAGATTGAGCGAACCTTCCAGCTGGAGGTGAACAAGGGGTTTAGGAACCTCTTCTGGTTCTATGGAGCCTCAGCCCTGGCGATGCTGATTCTGTTGCTCGGAGTGCCCTCGAAGCGGGAGTTTGACCGCCGCTCTACCCCAAAAAAGGGGTAATTCTCGGCAAACCTAAGAAAAACTTAAAAAATTCAAAGCAAAATCTTGACTTCTCGTCGGATGCGTCCTAATGTTCATACACAGATTCCATTCATAGTGTTTCTCTGAAGGATCAGGCGGAGAACACGGACCAGATGAATGACGATATTTGTCAGATCTGACTTCGCAGCAATCCGCCGACTGAACTACTTAAGGTTTCCTTAGGTTTTCACGTATGTCTCAACCGCATACTCGACAACTTCATAGCGAGAGCAAAGTGAACTCAATTGGTGAAACAGACATTTAACGCTGAACACGAGCTCGGAGTACAGGCCGAAATCGTGATCGTCTTTTCACCACGTTCGTACAAAAGCGCCACCCGATCTCCTTACGGGTGGCGCTTTTTTGCGCCTGCGCCCGCGTTCGGTGAGGGTATGAAAAAGGCCGCCAACCTCTCGGTTGACGGCCATCTCGTAGCGGGGGCAGGATTCGAACCTACGACCTCTGGGTTTGGTGGAAATCGTGCGGTTTTATGGGCCTGTTTTTTCATGGCCGGAGTGCTTTCTTGGTGGGTTGCTTTAGTGCTTTCTTGGTGGGTTGCTTTACTGCTTGCCTGCTTTATATCTTTCCTGCTACCTGGGTATTTGTGGGGCTGGTGGGGCTGGAGTGACGATGGTGAGACGATGGACCAATGCTTGTTTCAGATCGCGAAACCCTCCGTTCGGTCCCCTCAGAATGGGGGCAATTTATCCGCCAGTTTGAGCTTCTGCTCCGTGCTCGGGGTCTTTCAGAGCGCACTGTCGACACAAGAGTGCGACATCTGCGCCAACTCGCCAGAGACATCGGCCACGACGATCCGCGCGATGTTTCCGAGGAGGAGTTGCTTGCATGGAGTGGATCTCATGAGTGGGCACCGGAGACGAGAAATGCCTACCACTCAAGTGTCAGGTTGTTTTACAGGTGGCTCTCACACCACGAACGCCTCACAGACCCAGCAGTGGAACTGCGCTCAATTCACAGGCCAACCCCTCCCCCACGTCCTGCACCCGACGAGGTCATTGTGCAGGCCCTTAGTGTCGCAGCCGATGAACGGACTCGGCTCATTGTGGTGTTGGCTGCCGAGTTGGGTCTGCGCTGTGGGGAGATTGCCGTGCTTCATGTCGGAGACCTTAGCCGTGGGTCAGGTGGGTGGTGGTCACTTCTCATTCATGGGAAAGGCCGCAAACAACGGGTGCTGCCCATTCCCTGCACACTGGCTGAGCGGATCGCCGGGTGCGCAGCAGGCGATGAGAGTGGGTGGGTGTTTCCGTCGAAAAATGGAGGGCACCTCTCCCCTAACCACATCTCCAAGCTTGGGGCGAGGGCCTTGCCTGGCCAGTGGACGCTCCACACGTTGCGTCACCGCTTTGCCACGGTGGCCTACAACCTCGGCGGCAAAGACATCCTCGCCGTCCAGAAGGCGCTCGGACATGAGGATGTGCACACCACAGAGCGCTACACGCAAACAGACAGACCGTTAACTGCCTTGATTGAGGCAGCGGCACTAAACAGAAAGGGTTGAGAAATGACTGGTGAGGAGACGAAATCCGGCGTGAACTGGGACGCGAGTAGCTGCACTCTCCTGAGGACAAGTAATGACGGAATGACCCAGACATTCCTCGTAGACCTTGGTAACGGATGTGGGTTCCAATTCACGGCGGAATACCACGCGGATGGAACACGTAATACTGCGTATCATGACTATTTTGGGTGGATTAAGGACGAGCCTGCTAGCTGGTGGTTGAGCAAAGACGGCGGAAAAGTCATGACGTTGCTGCAGAACTACACCAAGCAGTTTCGGCCAGTCGAGGGAGAACCAACTCTCCTGGAGTACTTGGTTGGGATAAAGCAGTAAAGCAAGCAAGCAGTAAAGCCTGAAAGCGTGCTTTCATGCTTTACGCACCTACTAGGGAAAAAGGGAAACACTATGAGGATTGAGGATGCACTGAGTGCAACCGTGGAGTGGAAAGTAGCGCTCATCGATGCGCAGCATCTCGACGAGCTTGGCTATCTGTCGGGTGGGGAACTGGCCGCCGCTCGGATCGCCGGGGTTCTCGTTGAGGAACTGTGGAGGATCGACCCGCCCACCCTTCGCCAGCTCTCGGAGGCAGTCGAAACCTATACCGAGCACGTGTGGGAGACTTCGCGGAGAACGCGGGCACTGGGTGCCTGGGCGAGCGTTTTTCAAGAAGAACACGCAACAGAGACACACGTCGGCAGCATGATCGTCCATGAGACAGTGAAACCGCCACCGGTGACGCGCGAGGAGCGTGACCAGATTGAGGAGGAGCTGGCCAAGCAAGAAAGAGTGCAAGCAGTAAAGCACGCTATCACTAAAGCACTCAAGTTCACCGATAACCCCGAGGTTGAGCAGGCGCTCACCGAAGCGCTCCAACTCGTCAACAAGCAATAAAGCAAGCAAGCAGTAAAGCGTGAAAGCGTGCTTTCATGCTTTACATACTGGAAAGGAAAAATGTCATGCCAATTATCACTGTGAGTAACTTGAAGGGTGGCACGGGTAAGACGACAACTGTTATCTATTTGGCCACTGCGATGGCCCGGATGGGTAAGGATGTGACTGTGTTGGATTGTGATCCGCAGGGGTCCGCGTCCACGTGGGAGGAGAGGGCCGAGGGGGAGGGTGGACTCGGGTTCCCGGTCATGCCTGCAAATGTGAACACGATTGCCAGGTGGGTGAAGCGGACTGCAAGCCAGCCGGAGCAATGGGTGTTTATTGACTGCCAGCCGGGGGCCTCAGATTCGGTGGATGCAGCCTTAGAGGCAGCCGACCATGTGATTGTCCCGGTGGTGCCGACGGCGACCATTGTAGAGCGCATGTGGGGAACACTGCTCATGACAGAACGCAAGGAGAAACCCGCGCATGTGCTCTTGGTGGACGTGCAGCCACGGAGGATCGAGACAGTTCAACTGGAGCAGGTGATCGAGGATGAGGAGATCCCGGTTTTCTCTGCGCGTATCAATTCGTCGGCGGCATTGCGCCGCACGTTCGGCCATAGCCTTCCGGAAGAATTGTTTGGCTATGAAGATGTCGCAAATGAACTGGAGACAATGATCAATGACTAAGAAGCAACCCAACGACATGGTGTATCGCCCGTCGGAGAAACTTCGCGGCCTCAGTGACCCGTCTGTGGCGAAGAGTGTGAAGGCGATGGACACGAAAGTTGAGGATGGGCGCAAGCTCACAAACTTTCGAATTGACCCAGATTTGCATTCATGGTTGCGGCACTGGGCCTTGGATCATGGTGAGTCGATGACGGAAGTTATTGTTCGGCTGATTGAGGAGTTTCGCACACGTGAACAACGAAAAGAGGAGCGTCAAAGACAATCGGTAAACCTAAAAGGCTAGGCTACCGTGTAAAGCAAGAAAGCGTGCTTGCAATAAAGCGGTAAAGCAGTAAAGCAAGCAAGCGTGAAAGCGTGCTTTATTGCTTTATCTACCAGCGGTTTTGTTTAAGATTTGACTGTGAAAATCTCATAGTTTTTCTTACAATTCGGCTATGAACACGCCACGGAGACGGACAAAGAAAAAGAACAACATTAGCGACAATCAGCTCTCCTTTTTCGAGGAGATTGAGGGAGCGTTGAAGGCCACAAAGGAGGCTAGTAATGACGACGTACCGACCAGAGGACAGGGTGGAGAACCCCGATCTGATTCACAAGAGCGCAGTCGAGACAGCGTGGAAGCAGTTAGGCAAGGAGACGGACCCCGAGACGATCAGCAAGGATTGGTCGGACATGGAGAGCAGAGCGCTAGGCCTGGCCGACCAGATAGCGGACGGGTTGATGGACTCGCATCCGGAGATGGACGGGATGCAGCGGATTACGATGGCGCAGATGCAGGCTCGCGAGTACGTGATGGAGGAGATCAACGCCGAGATCAGCGAGCTCAACGAGCGGATGGAAGCACAGGGGATGGTGTGGGACGAGGACACCCAGGAGTGGGTGGAGGAGACCGCACTCAACCCACTGTGGGCGAGGGAATTGGCAACCAACAGGATCTTTCAAGTGATCTCCAACTGGGACAACGAACTGGGCCACGGTTGGTGGCCGGAGGAAGTCGAGGCCGAGGAGAGGAGCATGGAGGACGCGAAAATGATGTACGGTTACGCGCGGGAGGAGATCGAGGCAGCGATCGCCGAGGGGGAGAGGAAGCACTATCCGGAATCGCGGGAGTACGCAATGAAAATGTTGAGGGAGTTTCACAAGGAGCTGGGGAGGGTAACCTATCCCGAGGAGATGTAGACAAGCAATTTAAAGATGAGCGTGGCCAGCTCACTGCGTTTTCTGGTGAGCAGGTCACGTTCAATCCGTCTGAGGGGGTGGAGGTTCCGGCATCGGCGAGGGGGAGGGCTGTGGCCAACATTGAGGCAATTGAACTGTTGAACCGTCTCGATGTGGAGGGGAGAGCTGCAAATGCAGCAGAACAGAAGGTTCTCGCCCGCTACGCCTCCTGGGGTGGAGCTGCCGCCTTATTTGATCGCCGGAAGCCGGAGTGGGCCCAGTTGCGCGACAGGTTGGAGGCCGCCGTCGATACAGATACCTACCGTGAGCTCGAGGATACTGTTACCACTGCTTTCTTTACTTCCTCGGAGATTGTCCGTCCCATGTGGGCAGCGTTACAGCAGGCAGGCTACAGTGGTGGGGCGGTGTTAGAGCCAGGGTCTGGGGTCGGCAATTTTATTGGGTACGCGCCGAACGCCGCCGACATGGTGGGGGTGGAGATTGATTCGATCTCTGCACGGATCTCCCACCACCTGTACCCGCAGGCGACGACAAGGAAGCATTACGCGCTGAGCTCGAGGGTGGGGCGGTCATCGATGTC